>Ga0265298_10000109_pt1 | contig 120258 bp, 89 predicted proteins | sample AusTroGonzalo_MG_3_FD_193486 | JGI IMG/M metagenome (GOLD analysis project Ga0265298, IMG submission 193486) | Bovine rumen microbial communities from tropical cattle in Woodstock, Queensland, Australia - Gonzalo_01 | ecosystem: Host-associated > Mammals > Digestive system > Stomach > Rumen ...
TGAGCAAGGGATTTTAAGTCCCTCGTGTCTACCAATTCCACCACCAAGGCATCCCTTCAAAGAACGAGTTGAACTTCAAAATTGAGGGTGCAAAAATACGACTTTTTTCAATATGTTTTGCACCCTCAGAGTTTTTTTTTTATTTTTTCATCATTTCTCCAAAATACTGGTAGAAATACGGGATGGTTTCAATGCCTTTCAGGAAATGCTCAAGCTTGTAATTCTCATTGGGTGAATGGATTGCATCTGAACCCAAACCAAAGCCCATCAGGATGGACTTCACGCCCAAAATCTTCTCGAAACCGGCGATAATGGGAATACTACCACCGCTTCGAGTCGGAATCGGACGTTTTCCGAAGGTAGTTTCGTAAGCTTTTTCGGCAGCTTTGTACGCCGGCATGTCAATTGGCGACACGTATGCCTCGCCACCATGGCATGGAGTGACCTTCACTTTCACACACTTGGGAGCCATCGCCTCGAAGTGCTTTTGGAACAATTCGGCGATTTTTTGCGAGTTCTGGTTTGGTACCAGTCGCATCGACACCTTGGCATGAGCCTCTGACGGCAAAACGGTCTTGGAACCCTCTCCGGTATAACCACCCCAAATACCGCAAACATCAAGTGTAGGACGGATACCAGTGCGTTCGATGGTGGTATACCCCTCTTCGCCATGAACCTCCTCTATATCCAAAGATTTCTTGTAATCTTCCAGATTGAACGGAGCCTGTGCCATCAAAGCACGCTCTTCGTCAGAAACCACCAAAACGTCATCGTAGAAGCCCGGGATAGTGATTCTGTTTCTCTCATCTGTCAATGAGGCAATCATCTGGCAAAGGATGTTGATGGGGTTGGCTACTGCACCGCCAAAAATACCAGAGTGCAGGTCGGCATTCGGGCCCTTCACTTCCACTTCCAGATAAGTCAGACCACGCAGACCCACCGTGATAGACGGAGTGTCTGTAGCAATCATCGAGGTGTCAGAAACCAAGATGATGTCCGATTTCAGCAGTTCTTTGTTCTTCTCGCAGAAACCATACAAACTGGTACTGCCGATTTCCTCTTCGCCTTCGAGCATGAATTTTACATTGCAGGTCAGCTGACCGGTTTTCACCAGATATTCGAAAGCCTTGGCATGCATGAACGATTGACCTTTGTCATCGTCAGCACCACGAGCCCAGATTTTGCCATCTTTGATAACGGGTTCAAAAGGTTTGGTGTGCCACAATTCCTCGGGATCAACAGGCATCACATCATAATGGCCATACACCAGCACGGTAGGAGCCTTGGGATCCACCATTTTCTCGCCATATACCACGGGATTGCCATCAGTAGGCATTACTTCAGCCTTGTCAGCGCCAGCTGCCAGAATCAGCTCTTTCCAACGTTCAGCGCAACGAACCATATCAGCTTTGTTTTCTGTTTTCGAGCTGATAGAAGGAATTCTGATCAGGCTGAAAAGTTCTTCCAGAAAACGGTCTTTGTTTTGTTCAATGTAATTTTTAAGGTCTTTCATTTTTTTGGTATTTTTAGGTTATATTTTCAATTTAAGAGATGGAGAAGTGCTGCAGGACTAGTCGTTTCGCAGCGGTCTCGTTATGTGTTTCAGCGCAAGATCCCCCTGCGCCGCGAGGAGGGTTACGAGAGGTCTTTAGCCCCCACATTGCGCTTCGCTTATGTGGGGTTACTCAGATGCGACCTCTTCGAGGTCGTTACCGCAGGCTTAGGCTATCCGACAGTCACATGGGATAGTCCGAGCGGTCTTTAGCCCCCACATTGCGCTTCGCTTATGTAGGGTTACTCAGATGCGACCTCTCCGAGGTCGTTACTGCAGGCTCGGCTACCACAAAGGAAATGTCCCGAAGGGACATCCTCTTATTAACCCCACATAAGGCCGTAGGCCGCAGTGTGGGGTAGGCACAATACCACATCCTCTATCGCAGCGCAGGTGTATCACGAACCGAAGCATGACACAAACCCGCTGCGAAATGGAATAACCTGCAAATATCTCTAGTCCCTCACTCCAAAATCAAAGAACTTCTATCATATTCGCTCGCTTAATTAGCACATTAGCACATTGACAATTAGCACATTAACTAATTAACTAGTTTACTAATTGCCAAAAATCTGCTGCAGGGCTTTGGAAAGAGCTTCGCCGCGGAGGTTCTTGGCGATGATCCGACCATCCTGGTCAAGCAGGAAAGTGCTGGGAATCGAAGACACACCGTAGATACGGGCCGCCTCTGATGACCAGTATTTCAGATCGCTGACATGGTTCGGCCACACCAGTCCGTCGGCGGCAATGGCTCGCTTCCACGACTCTTTGTCACGGTCCAATGAAACGCTGAACACCTCGAAGCCTTTGTCATGATACTTCTGGTACATCGCCACCACATGCGGATTCTCGCCACGGCAGGGACGGCACCAAGAGGCCCAGAAATCCAACAATACCACCTTACCTCTCAAATCCGACAATTTGCGGACATTGCCATCCGGATCCGGAAACGCCAAATCAGGAGCAATAGCCCCCACCGAAGTGGCCGTAGCAGGAGAAGTCTCTATGGCATATCTTTCCTTAACCAGCTGATGTTCAGGATATTTTGCATACAGCGCCATCACCACCTCATTGTGCAAAGCGGCATGTTTTTCTCTTGGGAAATTGTCCAAAAACATCAGCACTGCAATATCATCCTTGTTGGCCAGCAACAGGTTTTTCAGTTTCTGACTGTTTTTATCACTTTCCTGATTATACATCGTCTGGTATTGCTGCACAATACCACTGATGATATTCTGTGACTGCGTATAAATGGCACGTCCTTCCTGATTGCTTTCGTTCACACGCTGCTCGAAAGTTTGTTTTTCTTTCTGCACTTTGGCATACTGGTCATTCATCAGAGCGGCCACCTCGCCACACCATGCCATTTTGACCGATTTTTTCTCAAAAAGGTCATGGAATACCAAGCTGTCACGTTTAGCAATCAAGCGGGACAATTGTTCCACAAAAGGCTTGTAGTTATTATCGGCAATCTGACGAATCGACTGTACCTTATCCAAATACTGGTCAACATCCCGGAAAAACCCAGGATTGGAAGAGACACGGCCGTTCTTGAAATCATATAAGGTATAGGCCCCTTGATTGAACATCTCCGTAGCGGAGAAATCCTCGGTGATAGCATGCATGAACTTGTTGGCATAATAGCTGAAGTCGTTCAGGGTTTTAGGTGCCACCTTGCCGTTGGGAGCATAACGGTCACAAACCTGTTTCAAAGAGTCAATCTGCTGGACGGCCACGTCAACATGTTTATACACATCCACATTAGTTTGATAGAAGCGGCTGAAATTCTGCGAGAAACCATGAAAATACAGCTGGTTCTTGTCCGTTTGTAATGCATGGTTGACACTATCCAGCAATTTTTGGCTATCTGCCAACAAATCGGTCACATCTTTTGCGAAACTCATGGATTTGGAACCCGAAACAGACGGAATCTCCCGCAAATTATCGGCATTAATTACCAAATCAACCACCTCGCCGGGGGACAGCACCAGCAAAAAATTCTGTTTTTCGGCAAACGACAACAAATAAATGTCATTATTTGTCACCGTAGATTGCAAGGTAAAATTACCGTCCTTGTCAATCTCCGCCTCACCAAAAGTGGCGGAATTGTTACCATACGCCAGTTTCAGCGTCACCTTGGAGAAGGTGTTGTTCATCACCTTTCCCTTAATCACAGGGGATTTCGGAGCCGCCTTCGCCACTGCCGATACGGTAGGATTAGCCATAACACTATAGGACATACCCGTCAGCAACAGGCATGCCACAACCATCATCAGAGATAAAAATTTTAATTTTTTCATTGCAGGATAATTCTTAGAATTAGTCTGCAAAGATAAAGAAAAAATCCATACAAACGGCTTACATTGTCACCAACTGAACCGTAGCCCTACTGCGTTGCTCCACCAGCACATCCTTATTTTTAATCACCTTATTCACAATGTCATCCGTATAATGGCGTATGGTGATCAGCTCGATATCCAGATTGTATTTCACCTTGTATTTCACCGACAATTCAGTGATAAGTTTTTCAATTTTATGAACTTTGTTATCGCAGCAGATAGAGAAACTCAAGGCGGAGTTTTGCATCAGGTTGATTTTGATTTTATTCTTTGAGATAATAGAAAAAATCTCATCCAGATTCTCCACAGCGATGAAAGAAAAATCCTTGGGATAGATGGAAATCAGCACCTGATTGGTTTTGAAAATATAGCACGGTATGTGTTCGGTCATCTTTCCGGCATCAATCCGGCTACCACTCTCCTCAGGATGCAGGAAAGGCTTGACATAAAGCGGTATCTGCTTATTTTGCAAAGGTTTTAATGTCTTCGGATGAATGACACTGGCACCGTAATAAGCCAACTCTATAGCCTCCTCGTAAGGAATGTGCTCCAATTTGACCGCATCGGGGAAGAACTTGGGGTCGGCATTGAGCAAGCCGGGCACATCTTTCCAAATAGTCACACTCTCAGCCCCCAACACATAGGCGAAAATGGCGGCAGAATAGTCAGACCCTTCTCGTCCCAAAGTGGTAGGCAACATCTCTTCTGTACCACCTATAAAACCCTGGGTAATAACAATATGAGCTTCATCACCTTGTAAAATCTTTCCCACCTTCTCTTGAATCAATCGTGCAGAAGTCTCCCAATCGACCTTGCCTTCCCGATAATTGTGGTCAGTACGGATCAGCAAGCGCGCATCCGCCCATTCGTTACGAACTCCAACCGCATTCAAATAACTGGAAATCAGCGTAGTGGACAATATCTCTCCGAAGCTGACAATACGGTCGTAGTCAAAGTCGAAATTGCCCGAATGCGGACCAGACAACACCTTGTCCAGCAAGCCGAATATCTCATTCAAACGGTTCATCACCAATGAATCATCAGCCAATGCCAATTCTCTCACAATAGTATAATGGTTCTCTCGCAGAGTGGCGGTCAGTTCCTGAAGTTTGAACTTGTCGTAATAGTAAGCGTCTAACACCTGTTCCAGCAGGTTGGTGGTTTTGCCAATGGCAGAGATCACAACCACCAAGCGTTCCTGCGGATTATGGCTTCTCAATATTTTTTCAAGATTGCGGACCCCGTCAGCGTTTTTCACAGAGGCACCGCCGAATTTGTATACTTTCATTTCTTCTAATTTTTGCGGACGCAATAAATTGCGTCCCTACAGTCTTCGTTTCATGTTTTTGAGGACGCAGTTAATCAGGTCCCTACACCATTCGGCTGCTACGATGTAACAGCCCTACTGTCACTTGTAACCTATCACCTGACACCTGACCCCTGGCACCTATTCACTAGCAAGGACCGCCCGCAGCGTAGTGCCGACAACTCCGAGGGTTTTGGCATCGATATTATCGATATTGTCGTGGGTGGTATGCCAAACGGAACGGAAGCCCGTACCCGAAGTATTGTCCTGATGGATAATGTCAATCATGGGGATATGGGCCAGCTTGTTCACATAATAATGGTCATCGGTAATCGGATTGGCCTGTTGGTTAATGAAATAGGAGCCATAGCCCAACTTATAAGCGGTTCCCCATATTTTTGACACAATACCCTGGGCAAAAAAACTGGAGAAATACTCGTGATAGAACCTGGCATCGGGAGCACCCACCATGTCGAGCAAAATGCCATACTTGGCAGTATAACCCTTCAGATGAGGATTTTGCGCCCAATACTGGGAACCCAGACACCACCAGTCGCCAGGAAGATTCACGCCTGACGGTGTGCCATAATCCTCCGAGTCGAAGAAAATGATATCCACTCCGACATTAGGCCGGTCGTTCTGCAGCTGACGGGCCAATTCGAGCAGCACTCCTACCCCACTGGCACCATCGTCGGCCCCGTCAATAGGCTTGCTGTGATTGGCCTCGATGGCATCATGGTCGGCCATCGGTCGCGAATCCCAATGGGAGGCCAGCAACACCCTTTCGGTCTTTTCCGGACTAATACTGCCAATAACATTCTGCGATTTCAGCTGCTTGCCATCGTAAGCGGTAGCGGTAAAATGCTGTACATACACCGTATCGCAGTATGCTTGCAACTTGGCCACCAGCCACGCAGCGCACAGCTCATGCGCCTCGCTATTGGGCACACGTGGACCGAAATCGGTCTGTGCCTTCACAAAGGCAAAAGCGCTATCACTATTGAAAGTGGGAGCGCTGACAGTTGCTTGTACTTGTTCTTTCTGCCCTTTTTCTTGCTTCTGCCCACAGGAAAAGAGCAAGAGAGTGAGGGGGATTATGATGAGGAGGGGGGTGGGTTTCATTGGGTTAGAGGGTTAGAGGGTTACAGGGTTACAGGGTTAGGAGGTGAGAAGGTAAGAAGGTGAGAAGGTTAATGGATTACAGGATTACGGGATTAAAGGATTAGGAAATTAGTAGTTAGTGATTAGGTGTTAGTGATTAGAATTTAGAATACAAATTATAATTTTCAACTTTCAGTTTTCAGTTTTCAACTTCATTAATTAGCACATTTACTAATTAACTAATTTGCTAATTTAACTACATCACCATCAAGCGGCCTTTATAGAGGTAGGATTTACCACCGCTGACAATCCACAAGGCGTAAGTGTAAGTGCCATCAACAATGCGTCCGTGAACAGAGCCATCCCACAACACCAAACGGTTGTCCATTTCCGACGGCAAATTGCCGAAAGGAGTTGGCGGGGTAAACTTTCCATCCGGATTCTTCTTGCCTTCGTAATAATATACTTGCTGACCATCACGCGAATAGACCATAAACTTCACCTCACTGATGAATCTCAGCACAAACTCGTCCAGATAGAAATAATTGTTCTGAACAGGTCCTTCTTCCGCAGCTTTGGTAGTCGGAGTGATACAATTAGGCAGGTATACATTCGGCACACAAGGATTTATCTTATAGGAGGTAGCCGCTGTACAGCCTGTCGTGGTATCCTCGATAGTTACAGAATAGACTCCATCACTCATGGCCAACAAAGTACTGCCAGTACCTATGATGGAATCCATAAATGTCCACTCGTAAACAGGAGTTCGTGACACGTTATCAACACGTGTCTCCAGCCGTGTCTGGGCACTGTCACAAAAATCTGAGCCGGCAGCCTCCTGGATAAGCACCACGGGAGTCAGCACATCGAATTTGACTTTCACGATACTATCACAGCCGTTCCACGACCTGATGGTGTCTCTTGTAACCCAAGAATAATTGACAAGGATGCTGTCTTCTTCCGCATTATTGAGATTCCAAATTGTACGAGGATCCTCCCTGCCAAATAATTCCGGCTTGTAATAATAGGGCAATTTGCTCTCGCAAGTCACCACCGTATCGCGAGAATAATGTTTCTCCTTAAATTCCTTCACAATTCTGACCGTATCGTAATATTCCGTTGAGATACACACCCGCTCATTATCGGTAATGGTCAACGTGATAATATAGGTACCCGTATCGGCATATACATGTTCTGGCTCGAAACCATGATACTGTAAGGTATCATCACCAAAGTTCCAAGAACACTGCTCTGGACGTACACTCAAATTCTCCCAAACCGTGTCCACTCCACCATTTCCGTTCGGCTGCATGATACCGATTTTACTTTCGTTATGCACTAAAACACTGTATCCACACTTATGGACACTATCGCTTATAGCTCTCGGTTCCGCCCAGAACTGCGGTTTCAGATCATAATATTTGACAGTTGCCTCATAGGTAAACGGCACGCCTGTATAAGAGACTACCTCACAACGGTAATAGGGTTTTTCAGGATTGGGAATCAGAAGAGGGTGATAATTGGTACTCCCTGCTATAACTCTTGAATCTTCATAATCGTCAGGATAAATACGAGAACAATGATTTTCATCCGTACCATTAAACCATTTATATGAAATATCCCCGTTTTCATCAAAGCCCCAGGGAATATTCAGTTTCAGCGTGTCTCCACCACAATACTCCACCTTTAGTTTTGCAGGTATCATCTTTGCCGTAAAATAGCAGTATGCCCAATGCACACTAGCATTACATGCCCATTCTCTCACTCGAAAATCAACTGCTTGATGATTACGTGCTTGTTCACTAAGATTGAAAGCTACAATAACATAAGGGAATGTATACATGTTCGGTTGGTTACATGAGCAACCACTTCCCTCCTTCGGTACAAGATATGGTTCCGATGTCGATGGGGTATTTCGAGGATCATCTCCTGAAGCGCCCTCTCCTAATGGAGTTCCAAAAAAGAATTGAGAATATGGTTTATTAGTTCCAGGATAATTACCTAAAGGTAAATAATTAGGTGAATTATGTGACAAAACAGCAAACTCAACACCTGGATTACGTGGTGCATAATTACTATGTAACGCATTCTCTGTTACAAAAGCAAACTGCAATAACAATACTGGGTTATTGGTATCTGGTATAAATGAATAAAGTATTTCCTGGGCATTTTTACCTCTACTTGTCGTTGATCCACCCATCTGAATTACAGTATCCACGTAACGTGAGTCATTATAAAGATCTGAATTCCAAGAGCTTGCCATAGTAGGCCTTTGTTGATAGTTTAAAGCTTGAGTCTGTCTAAAACAGGGGTCATTGCTTTGACCATCCAACATATTATTAGAAACCACGAAACGATGTGAAAAACTAGCACCAGTCGTTACTGCACCCATTGTTGCATTTGAACCCATATTAGGTTGATTAGTTGAATAGGGAGTAATAAAATCATCACCATCAGAATATCGCTTTGGCTTCACCCACGAGTCATTCCAATTGGTGGATGTGCCACCCGTCTGAGGTGTCAGATACATAAAGCTACTGGGAGAGCCTTGGTACACGCCATTGACAACCTGTTGTCCCATAGCCATTCCCATTACAAGCACCAATACTAATACTAATGCGATTCTTTTCATGATTATAGGTTTTTATCGTTTTTTTATTCTTTCTTTTTTTCTAAAGACGTAATTATCTCATTTTTGTTGCCGAGATTTTTATTTTTTCTGAAAAAAGACACCACCGGCACCCTTTCCAGATCAATCGTGTAAAAGGCACTGTCTATTTGTTTGAATAAACCTGTCCGGTTTCCAAACAAAATATAGTAGTCCCCTTCCAGTTCATCCATCGTATGGACATCGTCACGGATGACAGACAAACGCAGATTTTCCCCTGACAGCATCTGGCAGAAAGCCTCATTTCCGTTGGTATATACTAACACACTGTCAGCTTTCATGGCAAACTGCAGTGAATCAACACTTAGTACATCCATCGCCACGCTGTCCATATACAATAACAGGGAATCCATCTGCTGTTCCCTCTCAAGGTCCAAACTATCCTGAACGCCAGCCATATACTGTGCGAACCACTGCTCCGCCACTTTCGACGACTGATTGTTAATATCCAATTCATAACGCTCCGCAGCATTGTGAATTCCACCCGACACCTCATTAAAATAGCACAAAGTCAAAGGCCGGTTGAAAATGACATGACGCAACGGCAGAGCAGCCAGGAAAATGGCCAAGCCCACAATCACCGCATTGGTATAGCGGTCATCCACTTTCCGTAACACCGCCTCATAACCCAACGCAGCCATCATCACCAGCAAGGGCAGCATCATAAAAATCACCGTGCACACAATGTCCGAACCCATATACTTGGATGAAAATGACCACAACAAATACAAGATGGTAAAGGTCAGCGCGAAAATCGTGAACAGCGAGAACTCTTTCAGTATGGTTCTGAAGAACACCACACAAAGCAGCAAACCCAAAATCACCACAAAAGGAGTGGTAATAAAGACATATTTCATGACATAATCGGTCGGTGGCTGCTCAATACTGATGGTCTTCCCTTCGAAGAACTGAGGAAGCTGTTGCGACGTAGCCACAAACATCTGCATGAACCTGTCACCGCCCCGCAAATCCTGTATCTGGAAACCTGGTGAAAGAATCAGATTCATCAAGACCACCAACAAGGAAGTTGCTCCGACAATCATGATCAGCGTCAGCAACGATACCCAATACTGCCCCGTAAAAAATTTCTTCATGGGGTTTTTCACCACATAATAAATGATGACAAAGAAGAAAAACAGCTCACACAGGGCGAAACCACTCAGAGAGGTAGTGGTGGCCACCAGTATGCCCAGGAAAATCCCCACTACCCGAATCCAGCGGATCAAAGGGAAATCATAACAGAACTGCCAGATTTGGAACAAGGTGAAAAAGAATGCCAACGCAAAAAGGGTATCATTGAAATTGCCGAAGGTATAACCCAACAAACGTGGCGTACAGAACATCAGCAACGAACAGAAGAACGCGCTGCGCCAACTGACATTTTTCGCCAGAAACAAACCGCTAACCACAATCAGCAACCAACCCAACAGGGCCGACAAACGGTGCTTCAAGCGGAAAATATTCTTGAAGCCCAAAGAATGCGCCACCGACACTAACAAAATATCCGCAGATTGTCCTTTGGTAACATATTGGGGCATGGTGGTAAAGGTCTTATCGCCAGTCTGATAGTACTTGTACACCGCCTCCGAATACTCGTTCTGCTGCCACTCGCGTGTGGAAACACCCACATTCCGGCTGAAATAAGGCATCAAAAACAACAGTGCCAGTATCAGAATGAAAAAAGCATACTTAAAACCATCATCCTTGCTCTTGATGGAAAAGGATAAAAAATGTTTCTTGATATCATATCGAACTTTGGGGCGACGAATATTCACAAAGCGGAATTCCATCGGTTCCTCCTCGAAAATGTGATAGGGATAGAACCAATGGAAGAGCTCGCTCATCAGAACTCTGACCTTCTTCCACCAAAATTTCAGTTTATCACTCATTTATCTTTGTCACTTTCATTTCTTCGGTCACATCATCATAATCTAACAGTACTTTCGTACCCTCAGGGAAGGACTGAACCAGGATTTCCTCAGCCAGCACATCCTCCACATGCTTCTGGATGGCCCGTTTCAGAGGACGGGCTCCGAAATTGGCATCCCAGCCCTGGTCGGCCAATATCTCTTTGGCTTTCTCGCTCACCTCTGCCTCCAGTCCCATCACTCGTACTCTATCCAACACCTTGGCCAACTCAATATCAATAATTTTGATAATATCCTGTTTTTCAAGACTATTGAAATAGATGATATCGTCAATACGGTTCAAAAACTCGGGAGCGAAATTTCTCTTCAGGGCATTTTCCAAGATACCCTGCGCCACCTTGTCTTTCGCCGCATCCGTGGCGGAAGTGCTGAAACCCACTCCCGTTCCAAAATCCTTCAACTCGCGCGAGCCGATATTGGAAGTCATGATGATGATGGTGTTTCTGAAATCCACTTTACGGCCGATTCCGTCAGTCAGCTGTCCATCGTCAAACACCTGTAACAAAACATTATAGATATCGTGGTGTGCCTTTTCAATTTCATCCAACAACACTATCGAATAGGGTTTGCGGCGGATTTTCTCGGTCAGCTGTCCACCCTCTTCATAGCCCACATAGCCCGGAGGAGCACCAATCAGTCGCGAAACCGTGTGTTTCTCCATGTATTCGCTCATATCGATACGAACGATAGAATCCTGTGAATCAAAGAGATATTCTGCCAGCACCTTGGCCAGATAGGTCTTACCCACACCCGTCGGTCCCAGGAAAATGAAGGTACCGATAGGCTTATTGGGGTCTTTCAAGCCCGCACGATTACGACGTATCGCCTTGGCAATCTTAACGATAGCATCATCCTGACCAATGACCTTGCCTTGCAGCTCGTCAGACATCTTCATCAGGCGCTCGCCTTCGTTCTTGGCGATACGTTTCACCGGCACGCCTGTCATCATGGCAATCACCTCAGCCACGTCCTCTTCGGTCACCTCGGGACGTTCCAGATCCTCCTTTTCCTCCCATTCCTTCTTCATCTCCGCCAAACGGGTTTCGGCCTCTTTGATTTTGTCACGGTAACCGGCAGCGGCATTGTACTGTTGGTCTCTGATTGCCTCTTGTTTCAGTTGTTCATACTGCTCAATTTCTTTTTCCTGCTGAATCAAATCCTCCGGAACCTTGATATTGAGCAAATGCACACGCGAACCCACCTCATCCAAGGCATCAATGGCCTTATCGGGCAGACAGCGGTCGGTGATATAACGGGTAGTCAGACTGACACAGGCATTAATGGCCTCATCGGAATAACGCACCATGTGGTGGTCTTCGTACTTGTCTTTGATATTGTTCAGAATCATCACCGTCTCTTCGGGCGTAGTCGGCTCCATCATAATTTTCTGGAAACGGCGTTCCAACGCGCCATCTTTTTCGATATACTGGCGATACTCATCGAGGGTAGTGGCACCAATACATTGCAGTTCACCACGCGCCAAGGCCGGCTTGAACATGTTGGAGGCATCCAGGCTGCCCGGAGAGCCACCCGCCCCTACCATTGTGTGCAATTCATCGATAAAGAGAATAATATTCGGATTTTTCTCCAGTTCGGTAAGTATAGTCTTAATACGCTCCTCGAACTGTCCACGGTATTTGGTGCCCGCCACGAGCGAAGCCATATCGAGGCTCACCACCCGCTTGCCGTGCAAAGTTCTGGACACCTTGCCTTGAACGATGCGCATGGCCAAACCCTCGGCCACGGCCGACTTACCCACACCCGGTTCGCCAATCAGCACCGGATTATTTTTCTTACGGCGACTCAGAATCTGGGCGATACGCTCCAGCTCCTTCTCACGGCCCACAATCGGGTCCAGTTTACCCTCCTGGGCATATTTGGTCAAGTCCTTGCCAAAACTATCCAGCATCGGGGTGGCCGATGCCTTCGCCCCTTTCGTGGAGCGGGTACTGCTGCGGCGGTCATCGTCATCATCATACTCGTCCGTACCCGCCGACATGGAATCCTCCTCGCGTTTCGCCTCATGCCGCATTTCCGACACCAGCGAGTCGTAAGACATGCCCGCACGCTTTAACAACATTTTCACCACACTGTTGGCATCGTTGCCGTTGTCGCGCATCACCGCCAGCAGAAAATGCTGGGCTTCCACGATTTCGCTACGCAATTCACGTGCCAGCAGGAAAGAACGACGCAGGGTGTTTTCCGCCTGAATATTCAGCTTGATATTCTCCACTGGAATATCGCTTTTATATTCGTTGTTCTCCAGCATCTCCTCCAGCTTGGTACGTACACTGACTTTGTTAATCTTAAATATATCAAACAGTTGCTGCATCTCGGAGTACTGGTCATACTTCAACAAGGCCACCATGATATGCTCCACACCCACAGACTGGGAGTGGTAGTTGACGGCCAGTTTCTTCGCCTCCTCAATAGCATATTTCAATTCATCAGAATACTTTATGTCCATAGTACTAATTTTTTGCAAATTTACATAAATTTCCTGAAATACACACAGACAAATAAATTTTTATTGTAGGGACGCGATTCATCGCGTCCGAAGAAAAATAAGATACAATTTTTTTTATTTGCTAATTAACCAATTTGCTAATTTGCTAATTAAACACTATTTTTGCAAGCGAAAAAAAGAACGATGATCACGCTACTTTCAACGGCCTATCTACCCCCTATTGAATACATTTTGAAATGTATGCAAACCCCAGTGATGCTGGAGGTTTGTGAGCATTACGTCAAGCAAACTTACCGTAACCGGGCGTTGATTGCCACGGCCAATGGGGTACAGGCATTGTCCATTCCCGTGGTGCATGTTTCCTCCAAGATGCCCATTCTGGATGTCCGCATCGACTATGCCACGCCCTGGCAGCGGCTACACTGGAAGACCTTGGACACGGCTTATAACGGAAGTCCGTATTTTCTTTATTTTCAAGATTATATAAGACCTTTCTACGAGAAGAAATATGAATTCCTTTTCGATTATAACTTGGAGTTGATGCAGGTCATTCTAAAGCTTTTCGGGAAGGACTTCCACCCCCAACGCACCAGCGAGTTTATCGCTGATTACGGGCACAAAGAAGATATTGAGGACTTGCGGAACGCCATACATCCCAAACGCTGTCGTGAGGAAGGATATCCATTCCCGCACAAGCCCTACACCCAGATTTTCGAAGACCGCATCGGTTTCGTGCCCAACCTCTCCATCGTAGATTATCTGTTCAATGAAGGGAACAGATTAATGTGCTAATGAGACAATGTGCTAATGTGCAAATTATAATTAGCAAATTAGTTAATTAGTTATTGTGCTAATTGAATTTTGAATTCTGAACTTTGAATTCTATTTAATGTGCCAACTATAAACTAGTAGAGACGCGATTAATCGCGTCTCTACCGATAACAAAATTGAATTTTTTCATTTGAAGAGACGCAAAGCCTTGCGTCTCTTCAAAAGCATTACTTCTTCACAATCTTCTGGGTAGTTATGGCATTGTCGCTGTGGATGCGGACGAAATAAACGCCCGCGGCATACTGGTTCAGTGACAAAGTCATAACATTCTCAGTAGGAATGACACTGTTCAACAGCTGACCGCTCATGGAGAACAGTTCAACCGTTCTGGCATTCAAACCAAACAGATCAAGGGTCACATCGCCGGTAGTCGGGTTGGGATAGATGCTCACTTGCTGTTCAATATCATGAATACCAACAACCATGAACTGATAGAATCCCATTGCGATCTCGCTGTTTACCATACCTGCTTTCATAGCGATAGCCTTAATGGTATTATCTACATACAGGTTACATGCAATAGGATTCGTGTATTGTAAGGAATTCTCATCAGGATCTGTACCATCCAATGTATAATAAATAGTGGCACCCTCTGTTGCGCAACTGATAGAGACCTCGAAATTATCACTATAAGAATCAACAGGATATAATCCAGATGCTGGAGTAAACTCCGGTGTAGCCACCTGCTCCATTGTCTGAATAGTGAAGTCATTGTCATCGCGAGGATACAGTCTCACTTGACCATCACGGATGGCCACAAAGCCAGTGACATTTCCCATATCACCTTGTTCAGGAGCATTGGTAATGGAATTGAAATTGTCAAAATATACCATCGTGTCGGTACCATTGACGAATTTTCCGTTATCAAGGAAAGTCACATTCTGAACCGTTACAAGACGACACTCATAAGTGCTGTATTGGGACACCAAAGTCGGGATAGTGGCCACGAGAGGCGTTACAGTACCAGTATTGCTGGAGGCTTCTGCCGTATTACGAGCAGGCACCATCTCTGCCATACCGTGATACAGTGAATATGAGCCAAAAACGCCACCACTAATCACATCACCCTCATTATAGGTAGTGGTAATGACAGGGTTGTTGTTGTCATAAATCATCAAGGCTGCAGAAGCGTCTTCCACAATCATATATCTGCCACTACGGAATACGAAAGTCACATCTCCAGAGATTTTATATACGGTATTATTGGTTTCCGTGTTAGCAGCCTTGAAATCGGCGATATTGTCCACTACAGGCGGGAAGCTGTAAGTAGCTGCTGCCACAAAGCTGGGTTCCATACCTTCCTTCCAAGCCTTAGCCTTCAAAGTTGTGGTACTATTGATGTTAATAGGAGCTGAATAAACGGCAGATGTTTCAGTGGGCTCTGTTCCGTCAAGCGTATAACGGATAACGGCATCGGCAGTAGCGCAGGTGATGGTTGCATCGAATGCATCGTAGTAAGTGTTAGTAGTATGTGACAAGACTGGAGTTTCAACCTGTTCAACCACAATACCAGGAACACCAAAGACCACCACACTGTCGATAACCACCTTACTTTTGTTCACTGGAGTTCCATCTGTCAAAACAAAATCAAATCTGAGGCGCACAAAATTATATTCTCCTGTCTCACTCACATTAAAACGATAATTGTGTCTATTGGTAGTAAGCGCATACAGCGAATCTCCCACATAACTATTGCCACCATCAATAGAATACGAAACTTTCAGTTTATTGCCACTGGTTTGTTTGGCGTCGAAAGTCACATACGTTACATTGCGCAAATCAAAATTAGTAAAAGTATAGCCTAAACGGTCAGGATTGGAAGTGTACCAACGCATCTGCATAGACTGTTCACCAGAAATATTAGCATCCCCAGAAGGAGTACCATAATAAGTTCCCCACTGCTGTCCTTCTGTTCCTGAATAATAAATGTAATTATTATTGTAAACAGCACCTACATTATTCATGTTAACAACAAATCCCTCTTCTGCCTCAAAACCAGTGGAATACATGACGGTGTCGATATCCGGAACGACAGGAGCCACCACTGTATAAGTGGCAGTAGTGATCTCGCTGGCACCCCAACCTTCAAGAAAAGCGTATGCCTTGACAACATATTCACCCGGAACATTCAAGATAATGGGCTGTTGATAAACTGGAGAATACTCATCCGGATCAGTACCATCAAGGGTATAAGAGATGCCGGCGCCCTGAACATCGTCGGACATTACCACTGTAATAACAGTGTCAGTGGTGCCGCTGGCAGGTGTAATCACCGGTGCTGGCAGTTGAGCGGTAGCCACCAGGTCAATCTGCGCACTCAAAGTGCCGCTGCTGACCGTCACCATACCGAAAGCAGGACCAAATCCGGCGTATGTAATGGTGAATGAAGTATTACCCACATTGGCAGGGAAAGAGGTTGCTGACAACTGGAAATCATTATTGTTACAGCTGATAGTGATAGGTTCAGTCAGTGAAGCGCTATAAATATTCACGGTGCTTGTCAAGTTGTTGGGACCAAAAGCGAGGCTTGTGGGATCAACCGTCAATGTGGGACCACTAACGATGGTATAAGCGGCTTCTGCCACCGGACTGTCTTCCCATGAAACATTATTCATAAAAGCTTTTGCTTTGACAGTGCGGGAAGAATTCAAGGTAAACGGCCCTTCATACAAAGTAGAGGAAGCAGTTGGTTCTTCTCCCAAGATGGTATAACGAATCTGAGCACCAGGAGTAGCGCAGGTCATAGTGACCACAACGCTGTCGGTGTACATACCTGTTTCCGGACTAATCACAGGAGTTGCGGCAACGGGAGCGGTTACAGTGAATGTAACAGTTTGAGTCACTGCTGGGGTCAACGGCTGCATGGTCATATCCACCAAAGAAGCAGTAACCGTATGAGTACCAGCGGGAAGCGGTGAGAAGGTCTGAGCCAGGAACATAACCAGCATCTGATCATTCAACAACATCGGTGATTGCAAGCCGATGGCAGTGAACATCTCACTTTCCAGTTTCAACCAACCATCAGTTCCAAGCGTAAAGTTCTGAATATCGAAATTCACATGCAACGTATCGAGGGTGGAGAATTCATCGCCATCGGTAAGACCTGTAACCGTCAGTGACGGCATGTCTTGCTGGGAAGCGGCAGACAAGTCAGCTTTGTAACGAGGAAGTATCTGAATAGTACTATTATGTTTTGCAGCAAAACCTGTCACATTGGTCACGGCTCCTTCTGCCAGATTAGTATCCAACGTGAATTGAGCGTACAAAGTCATGGTATTATTCCCTTGGGCAATAGTGGCAGAGGAATGATAGCCTTCCGTATATCCATCAGGGAAAGTCACATTTTCAAGAGTAATCAGCTGAGCGTCATAGTCATTATAATTGGCTAACAAATCGGCTATAGTCACCACTGTAGGCTGGACTGTCCCCGTGTTCTGGGTAGAAACAGCGGGATTGTGAGTCGGCAACATTTCCACTTGACCATTATACAAAGAATATGTACCGAAAAGTCCTCCGGAAATAACGTCACCCTCGGCGTATTCGTTTGTGATTGTGCCATATACCAACAAACCAGCGGAAGCGTCTTTCACATAATTATAGGCTCCACTATGAAAGACAAAGGTCACATCACCTGCAATTTTGTAAACAGTATTGTTCGTAGTTGTGTTAGCTGCCTTGAAAGCGGCGATATCGGCCACTTCCACAGGGAAAGTATAAGTTGCCTCATTTACGAAGCTGGTGTCAGTACCCAAATAAGCCACCGCTTTCACAGTAGTAGTGGTGGAGATTGTCAAAGGATCGCTATACACAATACCATTGGTGACAGGATTACTGCCGTCGGTAGTATAAAGGATGGTAGCACCTGTTGTAGCGCATGTAATTTCAACCTGCTGAGCGGTATAATATGTTCCCGGACTGGGTGTGAAGACAGGGGTAGCCACAGTAGCGGCCTGCACTTCCTCGTAACGATAGATGGTAACAGCATTTTTCACGCTACTGCCAGAAGTATAGCAAGAAAACACCGGAGTTCCATTATTGGGATTGTATCGCATGTAAACCTGTGTGATTGAAGAATTTTGAGCGACAATGGTAATACTGTCATTATCAAAAACCGTAATCATCCAATCGCCAGACCCGTTGGTGGGCAGATTTGCTGCCGTACGCATATAATTGCCACCACCAGGGGCATTCAGATAACCGCCGGTAGCATCCGGATCGAACAACACAAAAGCGCCGTTGACACTACTTTGCTGCAATACAAACACCTGAACACTGGTAGTAAAAGTGGCTTGATTGCCAACTTTCGTGATATTCACGGCGGCACGGTTGTTGTTGTTTTGTGTAGTTCCAATAGCCTTGTCAAAATCGGCAGCGGCTATAATAATGGTATCACCAACGGAAAGCGTGGTGTTATGGGTCACCTTCACCCAGCCCTTGTCGGCGAACACATTCCCAACGGTCAACAGCATGGTCAGCATGACCGCCATCATGGTTTTCAAAAAGTAGAATTTTTTCATTGTGATTTGTTTTTAGTGAATAATATTTTTATTTAACAATTTGATTATCAATAGATTAATTTACAACTCCTATTATACACGCATCTTGCAAATGTACAAATAAATAAAGTCTATGAAAGTGAATGGGTGTTAAAAGTTATGAATAGTTATCAACAGGCCATATTAGGGGTCAGGGGCCAGGGGTCAGTGATTAGGGGTTAGGATTAAGGATTAAGGATTACAGGATTAAGGATTACAGGATTAAGGATTACAGGATTCATAATTCATAATTCATAATTCATAATTCATAATTCAAAAACTCATAATCCCGTAATTCTGTAATCCTGTAATCCCGTAATCCAATCCATCTTCTCACCCTCTCACCCTCTCACCGTATAACCTTCTGCCCCCAATTAATTAGCACATTAACTAATTTGCTAATTATCACATTTGCTAATTAAAAAAATTGTATCTTTGCAGATTAGTTATAGATATAAACAAAACATTTATATGGCGAAGAAAATCAAGGTAAAAGCAGAAGTTAAAGAATTTGAAGGAAAGATTGAAGAACTTATCATTCAGGCACTTATAGAAAAACAAGGCGTTGACATCGTGAGCATCGACCTTAAGAAAATCAACCACGTCTTTTTCGACTATTTCATCATTTGCAGCGGCAACTCCAAACCGCATGTGGAGACTTTGAGCGATTTCGTGCAGGAAACCACCAAGCGCTATGCCAACACCCTGCCCAAACATGTGGAAGGCACAAGCAACGGCGAATGGATTCTGCTGGACTATTTCAACGTGGTGGTCCATATCTTCCAGCCCGAAGCCCGCGAATACTACAAGCTCGAAAATCTATACAGTGATGCGGAGATACAAGCGATTAATTAGCAAATTAGTTAATTAGTTAATGTGATAATGAATTAAACACTACCCCGGCCTTCGGCCACCCCTTCTAAAAGAAGGGGAATTGAATTCTGAATTTTGAATTCTAATCACTAATTTCCTAATCCTGTAATCCTGTAATCTAATTAATCTCCTAACCTCCTCACCTTCTAACCTTCTAACCCCAAAACCATGTAACCCCAAAAACAACCCATGGCAAATCAAAAAACACAAAATAAAAGAAAAAACAGCGACTCCTCCTTTTTCGGAGGGCCGAATCCCAGCAACGCCAACAACAAGAAGCCGAAATTCACATTGACATACGTCTATCTGATTGTGGCGGCGGCACTGCTGGCCTACTGGTTCTTCACTGCTGAAACACCAGCCAGCGAAATCGACAACAGCCGCTTCAATAAGATGGTGGTGGCCAAAGATATCGACAAACTGGAGTATGTCAAGAAGAACGACCGGGTCAATATTTACCTGAAAGAAGAGGCTATCAAAACGAAAAGCGACTATGAGAACCTGCGGAAACAGAATAATTTCACGGGACCGCAGTTTTTTATTGTCACTACTGATTATCAGGTATTTAATGAAAATCTGAAAACCGTACAAGAGCGCGCCATCAATAATGTGCTGGCCAGTGACAGCACCCTGACACGCAGCCAGGTGGAACAAGAATACGAGATTTCCACTACCGAAGACAATAGCAAAAGCTGGGGCTTTGAACTCATTTTCTGGATGCTGCCCACCATACTGATTTTAGTGCTGTTATTCTACTCCACCCGTTCTATGCGAGGCGGAGCCGGCGGTGGCGCTGGAATGGGCATCTTCAACATTGGCAAATCCAGAGCCCAGTTGTTTGACGAGACCTCACAGCTGAACGTCTCCTTCAAGGATGTGGCCGGTTTGGAAGGGGCCAAATACGAAATCGAGGAGATTGTGGATTTCCTGAAGAATCCGCAAAAATATACCGTCTTGGGTGGTAAAATTCCCAAAGGAGCCCTGTTGGTAGGCCCTCCGGGAACAGGTAAGACCTTATTGGCCAAGGCCGTAGCCGGCGAAGCCAAAGTGCCCTTCTTCTCATTGTCGGGTTCCGACTTTGTGGAAATGTTCGTCGGTGTCGGTGCTTCACGCGTGCGCGACCTGTTCCGTACCGCCAAGGAGAAAGCTCCCTGTATCATCTTCATCGACGAGATTGACGCCATTGGCCGCGCCAGAGGCAAAAATGTCATGAGCGGGGCCAACGACGAGCGAGAGAGCACTCTTAACCAGTTGCTTACTGAAATGGACGGTTTCTCCAGCAACACGGGTGTCATCATCCTCGCCGCCACCAACCGCGCAGATGTGCTAGACCGCGCCCTGCTGCGTGCCGGCCGTTTCGACCGCCAGATTCATGTGGAACTTCCCAACCTCAACGAGCGAAAAGGCATTTTCGAGGTGCATGTGCGCAAGCTGAAACTCAACTCCGACGTCGATCTGGACTTTTTCGCCAAGCAGACTCCTGGCTTCTCGGGTGCCGACATAGCCAATGTGTGCAACGAGGCAGCCCTGATTGCCGCCCGCAACAGCAAGAAGAGTGTGGGCAAAGAAGAGTTCCTTGCCGCTATCGACCGTATCGTGGGAGGTTTGGAGAAACGAGGCAGCATCATCTCTCCGCAAGAGAAGAAAGTCATCGCCAACCACGAGGCAGGTCACGCCACTGTCAGCTGGCTGTTAGAGCACGCCTCTCCTTTGGTGAAAGTGACCATTGTGCCCCGTGGCAAATCGCTTGGTGCCGCCTGGTACCTGCCCGAAGAGCGCCAAATCACTACTTTCAGCCAGATGTTCGATGAAATGACCGCCACTTTGGGAGGCCGCGCCGCCGAGGAAGTGGTATTTGGTGAAGTTTCGACCGGTGCCCTCAACGACCTCGAACGTGTGTCAAAACAGGCCTACGCCATGGTGACCTATTACGGTCTGAATGAAAAAATAGGCAATATCAGCTATTATGACTCCACCGGCCAGTCCGACTACACCTTCACCAAACCCTATAGCGAAAAAACCGCACAGGAGATTGACGAAGAAGTGCACAAACTGATCGAAAGATCTTACAACAAGGCCAAAGAGATCCTGATGGCCAATAAAGAGAAACACGCCCAGCTGGCCCAGTTGCTGCTGGATCGCGAGGTCATCTTCGCCGAGGATTTGGAGAAGATCTTTGGCAAGCGCCCCTTCGGTCATCAGGAAGAACTAACTAGCGGTGACACCACCACCGACAAGGCCATTTCAAAAGACAATGGCAGCACAAGCATCAGTGACGCAGACCATCGCAACACTGACGATAACGCATCCAATGACAACAAACCCAGTGACAACGAAACTGCTCCGCAGCAGGCATAACATACCTATATCATGGAAACTTTAAGTACCGAAAGCAATCTCACCACCTCGAAAGAGTCCATCCGCAAGGATATCCGGCATGCCCTTTCGACTAAAGGAGTCAACAAGTATCCGAATCTGGATTTATCTGACGACTTCATCCAACCCAGTGATGACTTGGTCAGGGACTTTGTGGTAAAGTTCCGCGCCCTGGGCGGCAAATATGTGCCCTGTGCCAAAGAGCAGTTTGTCGGCCGACTGGTAAAATTGCTGCAAGTGCAGAACTATCCTGTATTGCTCAACACCAAACCCCAGTTTGTCAATGTGTTGAAAGCTAACAATATCAATTTTGTGGATGCGATTGATGTGAACAATCCTGCGGATGCGGCCATTGTGTTCAGCGACGCCCTCATCGCCCACAGCTGCAGTTTTGTTTTCTCTCCCCGCAACTCGCTCTATCCTTCGGTCAAGGGAATCGCTTCCGACCTCATCATTGTGGCTTTTGCCAACAATATCGTCCCCGACATGAAAACGGCTCTTGCCCTGCAACAGGATCGTAACGAAGGCAACCTTTACGAGCTTAACGAGATCATCTGCCCCACCCCACTCACCATTCGCGACAACCAAGAAATCCGCACCCCGCTTACCCCACGGTACATTTTGATGCTGGTGCTGTGATGTCAGTGGCCAGGAGCCAGGAGCCAGTGGTCAGGGGCCAGTGGTCAGGAATCAGTGATTAGGATTAAGGATTACAGGATTACAGGATTAAGAATTAAGAATTAAGAATTCAAAATCCAAAATTCATAATCCAAAATTCATAATCCAAATTTCAAAACTCATAATTCATAATCCATAATCCAAAACTCATAATCCAAAACTCATAATCCAAAACTCATAATCCCGTAATCTTGTAATCCTGTAATCCAATCAATCTTCTCACCTCCTCACCTCCTCACCCTCTAACCTTCTCACCGCACAACATCCAGCACATTATCCCATTAAATCCCATGTCCACCAACCCTTTAATCTCCCTCTGGCAAACGCCATACCAAACCCCGCCCTTCGACCTGATCAAGACGGAGCATTATGAACCTGCTTTTCATCATGCCCTGAAAGTGGCAAGACAAGAAATCCAAGCCATCGCGGACCAGCCTGAAGTACCCTCCTTCGCCAACACGATAGCCGCCCTGGACCGTTCGGGTGAACTACTGAGCCATATCTCCGACATCTTCTTCAACCTGCTGGTTTGCAACACCTCCGAAGAGTTGCAGGTACTGGCCCAGAAAATACAGCCGGAGTTGACCGCTTTTTACAACGAAATCACACTGAATGAAAAACTGTTCAAACGGATTAACGAAGTCTATGAACATCGGGAATGCCTCAACGAAGAAGAACGGATGCTGACGGAGAAAAGCTACCGGAATTTTATCCGACATGGCGCTAAACTCAACGCTGAGGAAAAACAGCAATACAACCAACTGACCATGCGCCTGTCGCAGCTCACCCTGCAGTTCAGCGACAATGTGCTGGCAGCCACCCACGCTTTCACCAAACAGATCACTGACGAGCAGTTGTTGTCGGGACTGCCACAAAGTGCCCGCGACATTGCCGCCACCAAGGCCAAAGCCAAGGGCTTGGATGGCTGGCTCTTCGACCTAACCATGCCCAGCTACCAGGCTATTATGAAATATGCCAATGACCGCGAGTTGCGTGAGGAATTCTTCATGCATTACTCATCACGCTGTTTCCAAGATGAGCATGACAACAGTGCGCTGGTCTATGAGATTGCCTCCCTACGCAAACAAATCGCCCAACTGCTGGGCTTCAGCGATTACGCCTCCTACGTGCTCACCGAACGCATGGCCAAGGACAAGGCTCATGTATACGAACTACTACACACGCTGGAAACCCCATCCCGAAAAGCCGCCGAAAAAGAGATGCAAACCATGGTGGACTTCGCCCGACAATTGGGATTCAAAGGAGATTTCAAGCGCTGGGACATGTCGTATTATGCGGAGAAACAGAAAGGAAGCCTCTTTAATTTCAATGAGGAGGAACTGAAAGAGTACTTCCCCTTGGATAAAGTGATTGACGGTGTGTTCGGTTTAGCGCATCAACTTTATGATCTGGATTTTGTAGAAACTAAAGAGATCCCTGTCTATCAAGAAGATGTAAAGACCTACTACGTCCATCGGAAAGACCAGATTATCGCTGTTTTATACTTGGATTTCTTCCCTCGAGAGAATAAAAAAGGCGGAGCCTGGATGACCTCTTTTCGCGAGCAGCACAAAACCGACGAGGGAAAGAACATCATTCCCTTGGTATCCTTGGTGATGAACTTTACTCCTCCCTCTGAAGACAAACCATCTTTGCTGACTTTCAACGAGTTGACCACCTTTATGCACGAATTTGGCCATGCCCTTCACGGAATGCTTTCGGAAGTGACCTATACCAGCCTTTCAGGCACGAGCGTGCCGCGCGACTTCGTGGAATTGCCCTCACAAATCAACGAGAACTGGGCCTCTGACATCCATTTTCTGCAATCCTTTGCCCAACACTATCAAACAGGCGAAACCATCCCTGAAACGTTGATAAAGAAGGTCAAAGAAATGGAGAATTTCCAGGCGGGCTACCTCTCTTGCCGACAATTGTCTTTCGGTTTTCTGGACATGTGCTGGCATGACGAAGCAGATGTAAATCCCGATTTGGAAGCCCTTGAGCAAGAAGCCATGAAAGTGGTCGATTTTTTTCCACTACCAAAAGGCTGCTGCACCAGTACTGCTTTCACCCACATTTTCTCCGGAGGCTACGCCGCCGGCTATTACGGCTACAAGTGGGCGGAAGTACTGGATGCCGACGCCTTCTCGCTATTCCAGGAAACGGGCATCTTCAACAAGGAAACGGCCAATAAATTCCATGATTGCATCCTGTGCCGTGGCGGCAGCCGCGAAGCTATGCGGATGTTTGTGGATTTCCGTGGAAGGGAGCCGAAGGTGGAGGCGTTGTTGAAGCGTAGTGGGTTAGCGTAAAATTAGCTGAATTCAGAATTCAAATTTCAGAATTCAAGAGCCAAATAATCTTCCCGTGGGGAGATATTCTTAATGGACGATGAATGTCAGCAACACCCAATAAATCATACAAAAAGGCATGGCGAAGAGGAAGGAGTCGAAGCGGTCAAGCATGCCGCCATGTCCCGGCATAATATTGCCAGAATCCTTCACCCCGTAAGCACGTTTGAACATCGATTCTATCAAATCGCCCAAGGTGCCCATCACAAAAACAATCAATCCGAAAACCACCCATGCCAACACATTCGTGCTTGTGCTTGCTCCATACAACAAGGCATCAGAAAAATAGGGCACAAAAGACAAACCAGCGGCGGCACCGCAAGTAAACAGTCCACCGATGGCAAAACCCTCCCAGGTTTTCTTCGGAGAGATTCTCTCAAACATTTTATGCTTCCCAAACAAGGAGCCACCACAATAGGCAAAGGTGTCGGAACACCATATCAAAATAAACAAAGCCAACACCGATTCCTTGCTTTCCAAATAGACATTGGTGACCCCTGCCAGCGCAAACGGGATGGCAATCCAGAAAACCGGCATAAGCGTATGAACAATATTGTTGAACGGCTGTCCTTCCTTGCGGAACAGCTCCATGACCATGACCAAGTTCATGCATATATACGCCGCCAACCAGCTGATTTCCAAAGATTCTACGAAATAAGCCCCCAGAACCAACAACACCGTAATCAACACGCTCGACAACTTGTGCGCCTTTACTCCCGCGGTTTCCACAATAGTCACATATTCATAAACAGCCAAAACCGCAAAAAGTGTGAATAAAATAAACTGGACATAAACGGGCAGGAAAAATGAGCCCACCACCAGAGCCACAAAGACGGCCCCGGAAATAGTGCGGGTGAGGAGGGTTTTGAACTGAGGGGACATATTGTTTTAATTAGTTAATTAGCAAATTAGTTAATGTGCTAATGAATGGAGTTGAAAACTGAAAACTGAAAGTTGAAAGTTATAATTTGAATTTTGAACTTTAAATTTTGAATTCTATTACAACCGGCTCATAGGTTCGTCAGGGTCTGCGAGGGTGCAGGTGGCAAAACAAACCACACCATCGCCGCTGCCCACAAAACCCAGTTTCTCGTTAGTCTTTGCCTTGATGGCCAATCGCTCCGGAGCAATACGCATCACTTCTGCAAGGGTCTGGATCATCGCATCGTGGTAGGGAGCCATTTTAGGCCGTTCAATCACGATAGTGGTATCTACATTATTGATTCTCAAACCTTTCAGCTCCAGCAATTCCACCACCTTGGCCAAAAGAATCTTGCTGTCAATATTTTTATACTGATTATCGGTGTCAGGAAAATGGCTACCGATATCCGACAAGCCCGCCGCACCCAAAAGGGCATCGCAGAGCGCATGAATCAACGCATCACCATCGGAATGGGCCACACAACCTTTCTCGAAGGGAATCTCCACCCCTCCCAAAACCAGTCGCCGGCCTTCCGCCAGACGATGTGAATCATAACCAAAGCCCACTCTCATGACTATAACCTGTCTAATCTGCCTTGAGGCTTATCCTGCTTCTTGATCTCGTCCTTTTTGAATGACTTCAAATCAAACGACAAAGTGAAACGAAGAGTATGTTCCAGCGGATGGTGCTGATCGCTCACCGAAAACAGATAAGAAACATCAACTTGGAAAATATTGTAATGCAAACCGGCACCAAAAGTCAAATATTTACGGTTGCCTTTGTATTTGCTTTCAAAGAAACCACCAGTACGCACAAATAATAAATTATTGTAAGCATATTCCAGACCAAAAGACCAGGCAATCTCATACAATTCCTCTCTGAAGCCACTCGGGGCATCATAAAATGACTGGAAGATACCCTGGGCAGCAGAAACTCTATTATTCTTTCCCGCAATGATTACTTTCTCATGGGTAAGCGTATCGATAGCCCATTTTGGAGGAGTGGGCACCAAGAGTTTGTTCATCTCACCCAAAATGGACAGACTGTTATATCCGTCGAAGTCCATGGTATAAGATAAACCGATTTTCAAATTGGCTGGCAAAAAGTCACGGGCTTCAGGAGACGCATTGGAGGAATACGTCATTTTGTTTCCCATGTTGGAGATGTTGACACCCAAACGTACCGTGCTGTTCTCCAAGCCTTTGGTTCTGAAGTCCTGCTCATAGCACAACGACAGGTCTGCAGCACCTGCCAAACCCGGTTTACCACTTGAGCTATACATATCATAGCTTGCCGTGATATTGGAATAGATAAACCGAGGGGTCAATGCCATGGAGAACACATCCGTCAACTTGCGGGCGTAAGTAAAATCAATAGCGAACTCATTCGGGGTAGGATTAGCATATACCTCCCCATACTCATCCGTAAACGCGATTTCACCTAGATGGAAATATCTCAGAGAGAAAGCAATAGCATCCATATCTGTGATTTTCCAATACGTGCTCAGATAAGCCAAACTAATACCCAAGGACTTGCTCAGGCTCGTCAGCCACGGGCTGTAAGAAAAAGAAATACCAAATTTACTCTTGCTGAACACATATTTGGACGGATTGTGATGCTGGGAGTTGGCATCGGCGGAACTGCAACTTCCAATATCGCCCATACCAGCGGAACGTGCGTCTGGTGCTATCATCAAAAAAGGCACCGCAGTGGTGATAGGATTGAAATACTTCTCCATCTTCTGGGAAGGAGTCATCTGTCGTCCACTGGGGTCATACGATTGCGCATAACTTATTGATATTATTGCTGTTAAACCAATTAGTGTCAATAAGATCTTCTTCATATTATTTTCAGTTTATATATTAGATAAAGTAGGATAACGATAATCTTACAAAAATATTTTACAAAAGTACAACTTTTTCTATTTTCTCCGCCGTTTTTCCGTCGCTGGTACGAACTTTTAAACGATAAATATAAGTCCCCTTGCCGATTTTGTCGCCAAAATCATCCCTTCCGTCCCAATCAATCGGTGTGCTTCGGGTTCCTTCAGAAAAAATATTTGTGCTAATTGTCTTGATTAATTTCCCACTAATGGTAAATATCTGTACCAGCACATCCAGATTTTCTCCCGGATGATTATGCTCAAAAAAGAAAGAGGTATGCGTAGTAAACGGATTGGGATAATTCAGCACATGGTCCAGCGTTAACGAGGCATCATTGGCCACCTCGAATTCCAATTCTTTTTCCGACACATTATTTAAGATATCCCATGCCCTGATTTTAATCACATGCTTGCCGGTGGACAAATCCCGCATCTGATAACGCACCTGACCCTGATTGGAACTATCCTGAACGGCCTCAAAATGATCATTCAAAACAATTTTCGCCTCATTATTGCCGTCCAAAATAGCCACCAAATCGTGACCGACACCATTTCCGGTGGTATTGATACCCAGTTCGTCTTTCAACTTGACAATCAGCACGGGATCAGAATTAGTAAGACCCTGGTTCACAAAGTTTTCATCATTCAGATACATCTCAATTTGAGGACCTTCCTTATCATCGTAAGAAATACCGCTATTACCGCCAACCACAAAAGCGTCAAAACAGCCAGCAGCATCCGCCTCGTTACTGCGGGCATAATAACTGAATTTTCCGTTACCATAAGTATAATTAATATCCTTCGGAATCATGAACTTCATTTCAAAACGCCCATTTTTAATGGTATTATTGCCCTTGAAGAGAATACTTTTCTGTACTTCGAACTCCGTGGTGGGACTTTCGTCAGGCTCATTAGACAAAGTTCTGACAATCGTTTTCTTATCAAACAACGAAGTATAAAGATTGCCATTGAATCCCGTCAATGTCTGGCCAGAAGCATCCACCACCCTGCCCTTCACCACCACGTTGGACAGAGCTTTCAACGTGTCGGTCAACGCAGCGACAGGCACCCCGTTGACGGAGTCTGTCACCACCTTGTACTGTGGGACGGCCAAGGGCATGGAAGGATCACCCAACAAGAAGAACATGGAAATCGCATCCGTATTGCCTCCAAAATCATTTTTCGCCTGTCGGTTCATTTCTCCCAAAGTTCGCCGATGCCCATTCACGGAAGTGAAAATCCTGGAGAACAACTTGCGGGCATACGAGGAATTGGAACCACCGTAGGCCACCCTCGAAGTGGTGATCAACGCAGCGGCACCCCCATCCGGATTGAAGAAACAAGCCTCTGCAGGAGACAAGTCGGGACGGTCATACCAGCCGAAATCACAGGACAAAGTCATCACAACGGGCTGATTATACGTGTTATTCCAACTATTAATATCCGTATATTCCAAGATACGCTCATGCGCCCAACCATCTTTACCACTATGTCCAACGTAAGTGAAGAACAAAGCGCCACGATCCATACGGTCATTTATAGCGGCATTCACCCCAGGATAACGCTGCCCACCCGCATTGGAAACCTGAATATAGGCATCGCAGTATATTTTATCCAGATTAATGGTCTTATTTCCCGACTGCACGATAGCCGCACAGGCCTCCGCAGTGTTTAGATGCTCGTTCTGGTCGCCATCATCCGCCACAAAACAAAATACATTGCGCCAATCGGCCATATTGGAAATCTGCGTTGAGCCCGAGGGCACCAGATTCCGGTTTGTCGTATAATTGACACTCTGCTGAACAGCCAGATTCGCCTGTGAAGCCGTGGAAACCGGGAAACGGCCCACCGCCACATCCACCAAACCATTCGAATATTCACCTTCTCCATCATCCAAAATTCCAAAGAAATCATCATTGGCGCGGTACATTCCCTCAACAATCGTTCCATTCAACGGACGCTGATAGTTCGGGACAAAATTGCGAGTGCCGTTCACCCTTCCCCGATAGTCATAACTTGGACGCCCGAACAACAACAAATACCTCGGGTACACCCCACTCGACTTCTCATAAATCATCTTCATATAATCCCGGATAGCCACCGGATCCTGGGCTCCAGAAGAAAACTCATTATACACCTGGGCAGGGGTCACAATTTTTATGGTCAACCCCTGTTCCTGCCGACGAACAGCTGCCAGCTGCTCCGCCTGAGACACAAAATCAGGATGGGTAACAATGATCATATCCACCTGGCTTTCCGCTCCGTGAAGATTTTGATTAGACAGCTTTCCCACCAGCGTAACAGACTTGTACGAAGAACCGTCAAAAGCCACAAACTGTCGAAAACACGTGTCAACACTGACAAATTGATACGCAGAGCCATTTAAAGAGCCTGCAAGCTGAACCGTTTTTGACGGATCGGTCACCTCCCAAACACGAACAGATGAGCTGGCATTGGAAAGATTATATTGATTTATAGAATGGGTCAAATATTTACCATTATTAAAATCCATCTGGCCGCCAGAAAAAGACAAGGGACATACCGCCTGCACGGCAATATAATCCAAATACCCTTTCGACAAGGAAGACGAGCGACTGAAGGTCAGTGTGACATTAATGGAAGAGCTATACGGAACAAAGGAAAAAGATTCTTTTTCAATACGCAGTTTCGCATTCGACATGGAGGCAATATACAATGAGCCTAACGAAGCACCATTCGCCGATACTGCAAACGAAGAGGGAGCCACCGGAATAGCAGCCGCCGACAAGGTCAATGTTGCCGATTCAGACATTACCTGAGGAAAGCTAATGGAATAACTGCGCTGAGTGGTGACATCAAACATATCGGAAAGCCACTCCTGACCTGTCTCCTCCACATTCACCTCATCCACCTCGTGGTAGCGATAATCCCAATAATCAGCCACTGTCTGCGAATACGGATCGGTGACTGGTTCTGCGACAGTCACACGTTTCTGGCTGCCAACGCCATTCAAGTTGATAAAGTAATAACTATAATCTGAATAAATATTATACTGATGTGAGAATGAACGTGTGACAGCATTAAAGGACACCCTATGGGGTGACCGGGCATAAAACACCAAATAATCACCCTCTCCAAACACGCCATCGCCGCCATCGTGCATCATCACCGGCAATTCCAGCAGATCATCGGGACGTTCAGTACCGCACACCTCTGACAAGCTACCCGTACCATTTCCGAAAACCGAAATCAGAGAAGAAGAAACAGACGAAGCCGTAAAGCCCATCTCCACCAAATTCTCGAAAGTCAACTTGTACAAACCCGAAGCATTCACCCCCACCTTATACCATAAGCCACTGGACAATACCGAGTTGGATGCATACGAATGTCTGGACTTTGTCCCCTTGGCCTTGGGAATCAAAGTCATTTCAAACGAAACCAGCTTTTTTACTTGTGCGGAACCATCTGACACAAAAGGCAATAAAGTCACAACCGCATACGGTATCCCTTTTTCCGCATAGCAATGCACCTGAGGTTCCAAATACGTTTTCAGCAATTGTGCGGGAACCAATTTTTGGTCCTCTGAAGAAAGATTTTCGTACTGCTCATTGGACAGCTGGACCTCACAGTCTGAAAAAAAGTTATCAACAGCTATTTTTTGAAAAAAAACGGGTAAATCGCCGTATTTAAAATCCGAAATCGCGTCTTCAAAATTCAAAAATTCCAGGGTATTTTCATCATCTATTTTGAAAACAAGGTTTTCTGTCCAAACCAAAGAAACTTTTTTTTGAATTTTTTGTGCCTGAATATCAACACATTGCATCAGTAGCAACAAAAAAAACGCCAGTACTGCCCAAGATTTCAACCTCATAAAACGTTATTAAGATACAACATTAAAAAGTTCAACATCAATGAAACGTTAAACTGGCTGCAAAATTGCAAAAAAAAAGAATGCGAAAAAAAAGTAAAGGGAAAAAATCTGACATAACGAAAAAAAATTGTAATTTTGCAGATTAAATAAACGATAGTAACATGCACAAGCGAATTCTGATACTAATCACCACTTGCCTAATCCTTCTGGGACAGGGTGTCAAGGCGCAAGATGCACATTTTTCGCAATTTTATGCCAATCCGCTATACCTAAACCCAGCCTTTGCGGGTACCAACATCTGTCCCCGCATCGCGCTTAACTTCCGTGACCAGTGGCCTTCCATGAAGGGCACTTTCATGTCATTTTCCGCCTCTTACGACCAGCATTTCGACAAGCTGGCAGGCGGTATCGGCGTGTTGGCATTTGGTGACCGTTGTGGTCAGGATGCCGCCATCCAGTCCTATGAAGCCAGTTTGATGTACGCTTTCAGAGTGAAAGTCAGCAAGAAATTCAACATGCGCTTCGCTTTGCAATTCTCCTATTTGGCTAACATTTTGGACACCAGGAACTTGACATTCGGTGACATGATTGACCCGAAGTACGGTTTTATCTACCAAACCAACGAGGATTTGTCATCTTGGAACAACACCACCGACCACAGCTTTGATTTTGCGGCCGGCTTTTTGGGTTATGCTAATCTGAGGTTCTGCAATATCTATTTCGGCTATGCTGCCCATCACCTCAACATGCCCTATATCAGCTTTATCCAGCAGGAAAGATACAGAATGCCCATGAAACACACCGCCCATGTGGGTGCCAGTTTCGATGTGAAACGAAAAAGTAACAAAGAGCATAATTTCGGTGACATCTCCCTCAGCCCCAACATCATTTTCCAATACCAAGGCGGGCTGATGTACATGAGCGAAGGTCTGTACCTCAACCTGTATCCCGTTACGCTGGGTGCTTGGCTGCGTCACAGCTTCAAGAATGTGGATGCGGTGATCTTCAGCGCAGGTATTGAATACCAGTTTATCCGTGTCGGTTACTCTTACGACCTCACCGTCAGCAAGCTGATCAACCTGACCGGCGGTGCACACGAGGTTTCTCTACAGTTCCTCCTGCCTTGCCCCGAAAAACGCAAAGCCATCAAGGAGCTTGAATGTCCCTCATTCTAAACAATAAAACAACTTCAATATCGTTAATAACAAAAACAAAACATATATCATGAAGAAGTTCACCAAAACATCAATGCTTTTCTTCGCCGCAAGTATCGCATTACTGTTTTCATCATGCAAAAAAGAAGCCTCTCCTACCACAGGATGGAAATACAACGATCCGAAAAACGGAGGCTTTGAAGTATACCCCTTCACCGAACAGGAAACGGGACCGGGTCTGGTATTCATCGAAGGCGGTTCGTTCATCATGGGTGCCATGGAAGAAGATGTGATGCACGACAACAACAACAATCCCCGCAGAGTGTCTGTCGCCTCTTTCTATATGGACGAATGCGAAATCAGCAATGTTGACTATCTTGAGTACCTTAACTGGCTGTCAAGAGTGTTCATTCCCCAGGATTTGAAGGTGGTGTATGACAACGCCCTGCCCGATGAGAACGTATGGCGTGAACGCCTCGGCTACAACGAGCCCGATGTAGAAAACTACTTCAGATATCCCGCTTACAGAGAATATCCCGTGGTGGGTGTCAGCTGGCTGCAAGCTGTCAACTACGCTGCATGGCGTACCGACCGTGTAAACGAAAAGATATTGGTGGATCATGGTTATATCGACTGGGTTCCCGAGCCAAGTGCAGAAGGTTACTTCAATACCGACGCTTATCTGACTTACGAGTCATACGAAGGCGAAAGCGACCATCGTCTGCAATACATCACCACTGGTGAGTTCAGAAATGTGAAAATGGAAGACGGCATTCTGCTGCCGAAGTACAGACTCCCCACGGAAGCTGAATGGGAATATGCCGCTTACGCTATGATCGGCAATACGGTGAACGGCCGTATCCTCGAAAGAAAAGTTTATCCTTGGAACGGTCACGCCATCCGTACCGAAGACAAGAAATACATGGGTGAATTCATCGACAACACCCGCCTTGGCCGTGGTGACCTGATGGGCGTGGCTGGCAACCTAAACGATGCTGGTTTCAAGACCGTAAGAGTAAAATCAGGCTGGCCTAACGACTATGGCTTGTACCACATGGCTGGTAACGTGGCCGAATGGGTGATGGATGTTTACAGACAGAGTTCTCACGACGATGTATCTGAATTCAACCCCTTCAGAGGTAACTATTTTGAGACCAAGAAACTGTTGGAAGACGGAACTGTTGCCGAGCGTGACAGCGTGGGTAAAATTCCGATGGTACCAGTATCAGACTTCAAAAACGACAGAAGACGTAACTATCGTTCTGCCGACAACAAGAACTACCTCGACGGTGACTGGGCTTCCTTATATAATACTGAAGACTGGAAGACCGGCATCACTGGTGACGAAAGCTCTACCGACATGATGTATCCGAAGGAAACCGGCGAAAACAACCCGATGTACTCTTTGGTCAGCGACCATGCCAGAGTTTACAAAGGCGGTTCATGGAGAGACATTCCTTACTGGTGCGCCCCCGGTGCCAGAAGATACATGGATGAGGACGAATCCACCGACTATATCGGCTTCCGCTGCGCGATGTCACGTTTAGGCTCGCAATACCTTGGAGGAAAATAATCTCCCTAAAGATAAATCAAAAAAGACCCTTTGACGAGGGTCTTTTTTTTATTTATTATTTCTTGATTATCATTTTATGATAATCATTTTATAATAATTTTTCGTATCTTTGCAGCGAATAAATAAAACAAAAATGACGAATCCATTTGTAACCAACGGTTATGCAGGCCCTGAATACTTTTGCGACCGTGTTCAAGAAACATTTGATATAACAGCTTTATTGAGAAATGGCAATAACATTGCACTGATATCACCCAGGCGCTATGGTAAAACAGACTTGATACGGCATTGTTTTGATCAGCAAGAAATCAAAGAACAGTATTATACATTTATCATTGACATTTACTCAACCAAATCTCTGTCGGAAATGGTCAACAAAATGGGACGTTCCATTTTAGATGTTCTCAAGCCCAAAGGAAAGCGTCATTGGGAATTGTTTCTCAATATTGTCCGTTCAATTAAGACAGGTATTTCATTTGATGCTATGGGTCAACCATCGTGGGATGTTTCTGTGGGCGATATTTCAAATCCCAACAACACCCTAGACGAAATATTTCATTATCTACAGCAGGCTGACAAACGCTGTTTGGTTGCGATAGACGAATTTCAGCAAATACTAAAATACGATGATACCAATGTTGAAGCAGCAATACGTACCTATGTGCAGTACTGTAACAACGCTAATTTCATCTTCATGGGTTCTCAACGCCACCTGATGGGATCTATGTTTGTAAGCCCTAATCGACCTTTCTACCAAAGCGTGACGGTAATGAATTTAAATTTGATTGACTTGGAAAAATACTGGGAATTTTGCAGGTCACACTTCGAGAAATCAGATAGAACCATAGACAAGGAAGTAATTAATCAACTATACACTCGTTTTGAGGGAGTCACATTCTACCTACAAAAAGTAATGAATGTGCTCTTCATGCGCACCCAGAAAGGCAAGCATTGCTGCGTAGACGACCTGCAATCGGCTATTGACTATATTGTTGATTTCACCCAACCCACTTACGTAGATTTGATGTACCAATTGCCCGAAAAACAGAGTCTCGTGCTGAAAGCCATAGCCAAAGAGGGTAAAGCCCGACAAATCACCTCTGGAAAGTTTGCCAAACGTTATGGTTTAGTCTCTCCCAGCGCCGTAAAGTCCGCAGTCAATGCTCTTTTAGACAAGGATTTAATAACCCAAAATAAAGACTTTTATCAAGTTTATGATAAGTTTCTAGAGATATGGTTGAGAAAACAATAAGTTATCCCCACTCACAATTCAAGATTTTTTTGTAACTTTGCAGGTTAAAATGTTTAAGCGATGTTGAATAATAAAACCGTACTTATAACTGGAGGAACCGGCTCGTTCGGAAAGAAATTTGTGGAAGTAATCCTTCGCGATTATCCCAATGTAAAAAAGATTATCATCTATTCTCGTGATGAGCTCAAACAGTATGAGTTAAAGCTCAAATATCCTGAACGACAGTATCCAATGATGCGCTACTTCATTGGTGATGTTCGAGACCTGGAGCGTTTAACTCGTGCATGCGAAGGCGTGGATGTAATTATCCACGCAGCAGCCATCAAACAGGTGGATACCGCAGAATACAATCCTGAAGAATGTATCAAGACCAATGTTCATGGAGCACAAAACGTGATTAAAGCGGCTTTGGCTTGTGGTGTTCATGATGTGGTAGCACTATCTACCGACAAAGCATGCGCACCTATCAATTTATACGGAGCCACCAAATTAACCTCCGACAAATTGTTTACCGCAGCCAATAACATCAAAGGCTCCAAAGACATTCGCTTCTCCGTGGTTCGTTACGGGAATGTGATGGGCTCCCGTGGTTCAGTCATTCCCTTCTTTATCCGCAAAAGAGATGAAGGTGCCACTGCTATACCTATCACCGATATGCGAATGACCCGCTTCAACATCTCATTGGAAGCAGGAGTCGCTATGGTGATGTATGCTATCGGACATCATCTGGGAGGGGAGATTTTCGTACCCAAAATTCCATCCTATCATATTAAGGATGTGGCCACTGCCATCGCACCCAACATCCCGCAAGTAGAGGTGGGAATCCGTCCTGGGGAAAAGCTCCATGAAGAAATGATTACGGTAACCGATGCATTGGACACTATTGATTTGGGCAAGTATTATGTTATCATGCCTTCTGTATCGTATATGCATTCCCGTGAAGAATTTATCAAACATCACAATGCGATACCTGTTCCTGATGGATTCCACTATAGTTCTGACAGTAACACCGAGTGGGAGACCGTGGAAAGCATGCGTGCAAAAATCAAAGAGTTTGTTGACCCCAATTTTGAGGTAAAATAACAAAATCATCAAGTATGATAACCAAACCAATCCCCTACGGACACCAGCATATCACTGATGAGGATGTAAATGCCGTTATCGAGGCGTTGAAGTCCGACTATATGACACAAGGCCCGCGTATTGGCGAGTTCGAAAAGCAATTTGCCGAATATTTAGGCTGTAAGTATGCCTGCATGGTGAGCAACGGCACTGCTGCTCTCCATCTTTGCGCTATGGCACTTGATATCAAGCCTGGTGACAAAATTATCACCACTCCCATTACCTTTGTGGCGTCTGCCAACGGCTTCCGTTATCAGGGAGCAGAAGTGGTGTTCTGCGACATTGATCCCAAGACGTTTTTGTTGGACTTGGATAAACTGGAGCAGATTCTCAAGGCATCACCTAAAGGCACTTATAAAGCTGTCGTGCCCGTTGATTTTGCGGGTTATCCTATCAATGAGGAGCGCATGCGCAAATTGGCAGACGAATATGGCTTTGCCGTAGTGGTTGACGCTTGTCACGCTCCTGGTGGTAGTTTTATCAACAGTAAAGGTGAGAAACAACTAGTGGGCAATTGCAAGTATGCTGACCTCACTGTGTTCTCCTTCCACCCCGTGAAGCATATCGCGACTGGCGAAGGTGGTGCAGTGACTACCAACCGTAAAGACCTCTATGATAAAGTAGCCCTTTTCCGCACTCATGGCATTACCAAAGACCCCGCATTGTTACAGAAAAATGATGGTGGTTGGTACTACGAGATGCAGGAATTAGGTTACAACTACCGTATCACAGAAATGCAAGCCGCCCTAGGTATGACTCAATTGAAACGTTTGGATTGGAGCATCCAGCGTCGCAACGAAATTGCCCGTAAATATGATGAAGCTTTTAAGGGCACGATTGTAAAGACTCCCTTCCGTGCAGAAAACGTGGTTCATGCTTTCCATCTCTACATCATTCAGGTTGCTCCTGAAAAGCGAAAGGGATTGTACGACCACCTTCGTGCTAACAAAATCTTCTCGCAGATACTCTATATCCCGGCTCACACCATGCCTTATTACAAACAGTTTGGCTGGAAAGAGGGCGACATGCCTGTAGCAGAAGATTATTACAGCAAGTGCCTTGCGCTGCCCATGTTCCCAACGTTGACCAACGAGGAGCAGGATTGGGTGATTGATAAAGTGAAAGAATACATGAGCAAATGAGCAAGATTGTATTAGGCACCGTTCAGTTTGGCATCAACTATGGTATCAACAACACTTCCGGACAAGTGATGCCAGAAGAGGTTGTGAAGATATTACAAATAGCCTCTAAAAATGGTATACAAACTCTTGACACATCCTCCGCATACGGCACAAGCGAGCATGTGTTGGGATATGCATTGAGACAGACAAACTTACAGTTTAATATTGTATCAAAATACCCTAAAGGGGACTTAGGTGTAAAAGAGACATTTCTTCAATCATTACAGAATCTTGGTGTAAAATCGCTTTATGGATATCTTGTCCATCATTTCGATTTTTATCAAAACCATTCGGAGATATTCGACAATATGCGCCAACTGAAGGATGAAGGCTTGATTCAGAAAATAGGTTTTTCGTTATATAATCCTCAGCAATTGCAATATCTCCTCGACCACAAAGTACAATTTGACCTTATTCAATTCCCATACAACATATTCGACCGCCAATTCGAGCCCTATATGCCACAACTTATTGGGAATGGTGTAGAAATACATACCCGTTCCGCTTTCTTACAGGGTTTATTCTTTAAGGATACAGATACGCTGTCTGAAAAATTGAAACCCCTTAAGAAATATTTGGATACACTGCATCAATATTGCCAACAACATCATATTTCTATTGAAGAGTTGGCGTTAGGTTATGTTATGGCCAATACTAATGTCAAGGGTGCTTTAATAGGTGTGGATAATCATATACAGCTAGAATCCAATCTAAAAGTTGCCTCCAAACAACTTTCCAAAGACAATATAGATTTTATCAAATCTATTGATATCCAAGAAAAAGAATTACTAAACCCTGTAAATTGGAATTAGCATGAATGTTATAGATTCATTCAAACTCGATGGAAGAATTGCAGTAGTCACCGGTGGCTGTGGTCACCTTGGCCATGCCATGGTTGAGGCTCTGTCAGAAGCAGGTGCCAAGGTTTATGTGGCAGGAACTGACAAGGATAAGTTTTATCGCGTATTTGGCAAAAACTCGCCACACTATTTTGTGCCAGTAAACATTCTTGAAAGCCAATCCATCAGAGAGGCTTTCCAAACAGTTGTCAATGAAGAAAATCGGATTGATGTACTTGTTAATAATGCTGCCAGTGTAAGTTGCGGAGGAAGATTGCCTGAAAACATTGATGATGCGATGTGGGACAGTACTATGGAAGGTGTTGCTGGAAGTGTTTTCAAATGCATCCGAGAGGTTATCCCATTTATGGAAGATCATGGCGGTTCCATTATTAACATTGCTTCCATGTATGGTGTCGTTTCTCCCAATCTATCCATGTACAACGATGTTTGTGCACCTTACCTTAATCCCGTAGCTTATGGGGCAGGAAAAGCCGCAGTGGTCCAATTAACCAAATATTTTGGAGCTTACCTCATAAATAAAAATATTCGTGTCAATTGCATATCACCCGGAACTTTTCCTTCCCCAAAGGTACAAGAAAACAAGGAATTTGTTCGTCGTTTAAGTGAGAAAAATCCTGCCAACCGTATAGGTATTCCCGAAGATATAAAAGGAACCATACTTTTCCTCGCTTCTGATGCTTCGCGATACATTATTGGTCAAAACATTATGATTGATGGAGGGTGGACAATATGGTAAACAATGTTATTTGCATCATTCAGAATCGGATGACTTCCACTCGTTTACCTGGCAAAGCTTTATTGCCATTAGGTAAAAGAGGGAAAAACATTACTGAACACATCTATGAACGTCTCACACTATCCGAATGTATCGATCGTGTAATTTTCGCCATCCCCGACACTCCCGAGAATGACAACTTGTTTGATTTTCTCACACAACGTAACATTCCTGTCTTTCGTGGAAGTGAGGATGATGTCCTTTCTAGATTTTATCATTGTCTCCAAGCAAATCCGGCAGATATTGTCATAAGGGCAACATGCGACAATCCATTGGTTGATTGGCATCATATTAAGCCCATGATAAATATTCTCAAAGAGCAACATTGTGACTATGTGTCAAGCAAGGGTTTTTCGTTAGGGACAGGAGTTGAGGTGTGTACAGCGGAAGCCTTAAAAAAAGCGTACCAAGAAGCTACCACGCCTGCCGAACACGAACACGTAATGCCTTACTTATATTTACATCCCGATGTATTCAAATTGGGAGTATACGAAAACTGTAATAAATCACAAAACATTTATCGTCTTACTGTTGACTGCCAAGAAGACTATGCATTGATGATGAAAATTTATGACGAACTTTACGATGGAAACGCTATTCCCACAGATAAAGCAATCGCTTATATAGATTCTCATCCAGATATTGCGAAACTAAACGAGAACATTCAACAAAAGAAAATATAAATGACATACAAGCGCAAAATCTTATTCCGAGCAGATGCCGGTCCTGAAATCGGATACGGACATTTCATCCGTTCCCTAGCTTTGGCAGATATGCTTAAAGAGGATTTTGACTGCGTTTTCTATACCCAAATCCCTACCGATTATCAGCGGAAAGAAGCCTCTAATGTGTGTCCGCTAGTGGAACTTCCCGCAGATGATTCAAGATTTGATATTTTCTTGGATACACTTAAAGGCGATGAAATAGTAGTACTTGACAATTATTTCTATACTACAGACTATCAAAGAAGGATTAAGGAGAGAGGATGCAAACTTGTGTGCATAGACGACATGCACGATAAGCATTATGTGGCAGACATCGTGATTAACCACGGAAACGCAAGTCCAGAACAGTTCTCCAAAGAACCATATACTCGGTTATGTCTGGGTTTGGATTATGCTTTATTGCGAAGACCGTTTTTTGAAGCAACACAAAGAAAACACAAAAACGAAACGAACTCAACTATCAAACGAATAGCCATCTGTTTTGGAGGAAGTGACCCCTTGCATCTTACAGAAAAAGCATTGGCTGATTTATTGCCATGTCAAACAATTAATCATATAGATGTAATTGTGGGAAAGCAAATTTCAGAATATTCCCATTTCAATGATTCTCGCATTCATTTTCATCAGGGCATTTCCGCTCAGGATGTTGCCCATATATTTTCTAGTTGTGATATAGCTATTGTCTCCACTAGTTCAGTTTGCATAGAGGCATTAGCTTGTGGTGCTAAAGTAGCCGCCGGATGGTATGTGGAAAATCAACGCGAAGGATATTTAGATCTAATATCTAAAGGATGGGGTATCGGCTTAGGTTTCCTTGCACAAACTGATTTCACCTTGGCTCTAAAACAAAACGAGGTAAAATCATCATTTTCTTTATCTAATATCAAGGAAAACTTTATTCAAGCATTTAAATCGTTGAACCATGTATGAAGAATTTAGAAAAAATTATATTGCAGCACCCTTTGTTTTCAAAAATTATGTGGATTTAACCACAGGTGAAGCAATTGAGGTTTTAGAATGCAGAAATAACATTGAAGTGCGTAAATGGATGACCTCCACCGAAGAAATCCCATTAGAGAACCATCTTAAATTCATTGAAAATCTTAAAACTTCTGAGAAGAATTTTTATTGGGCTGTATATTTGAAAGACAAATTCTTAGGAGGATTCTCAATTGTGGGAATGGATGATTATCGTGCCAGTTCCGGCATCTTTTTAAATCCTAAATTCATTGGTACTGGAATTGGCATACAAATTGCCATTATCTCTGAAGACTTCATTTTCATGCATCTTGGGGTAAGATCTCTATATGGTGTTGTCCAGAAAAACAATAAAAATGCCATCCAACTCAACAAATTTTTGGGTTATACTTTCCTTGATACAGACAATGACTTTATTCCCATTGAATTGACTCGAGAAATGTGGATTTCTAAAAGAAAAAAATTATTGAAGATAGCATTGGGTAAGCATACTGAAGGACTTGTGTTTACACCGCTACCGTAAAACCTATTCCATGTCTTTTTCACTCCTGAAACTTTCATTCTTATAATATAACACAATTATGAATCAACATAAAACCTTTATCATTGCAGAACTTTCCGCAAATCACAATGGAAGCAAACAAACAGCTATAGATAGCATTAAAGCTGCTAAAGAAGCAGGAGCTGATGCTATCAAAATACAAACTTATACCGCTGACACCATAACGCTCGATTGTGATAAGCCAGAATTTATGGCAGGAGATTTATGGACAGGACAAAGATTGTACGACTTATACAAACAAGCCTATACTCCATGGGAATGGCATGCTGAAATATTCCATGTTGCCAAAGAAGAAGGACTCGTTTGTTTTTCTACTCCATTCGATAAAACTGCTGTTGATTTATTGGAAAGTCTGAACAGTCCTATATATAAAATTGCCTCGTTTGAAATCACGGATATCCCGCTAATCAAGTATATTGCATCCAAACATAAACCCATCATTCTCTCCACTGGCATTGCTATGGAAGAGGATATTCAGCTTGCTCTGGATACCATTCGTAGTGAAGGTTGCAATGATGTTACACTGCTTAAATGCACTTCAGCCTATCCAGCACCAATTGAGGATGCTAACCTGTTGACCATTCCCGATATGAAGAAACGTTTTGGCGTAAAAGCCGGATTAAGCGACCATACCGAAGGTTACACCGTTCCGATGGCTGCTGTAGCTTTGGGAGCAGAAGTGGTGGAAAAACACTTTATCATAGACCGTTCCATTGGCGGTCCCGACAGTGCCTTTTCTATGGAAGCGATAGAATTCAAGCTAATGGTTGAGAATATCCGGAAAGTGGAGGCCGCGTTAGGTTGTGTTAACTACCCAACTGATCCTTCGATAATAAAAGGCCGTGATGCGTGTCGATCCCTCTATGTTGCCCTGCCCATGAAAGCAGGAGACACCATTACTGAAGAAAATGTCCGCAGTGTACGTCCTGGTTATGGGCTTCACCCCAAATATCTTCCCGAACTTCTTGGACGAAAAGTTAATCGCGATTTACAAGTAGGTGACAGGATGAGTTGGGAAGTGGTGGAGTAACACCAATTTTCACCACATCGACAAATAGAGAATGGATTAATTTCAGCTGACTTCGGTCAGCTTTTTTTGTTTTTCCCTACCCTCTCTCTCATTATTTTCGAGCGTGATTTTTCTCCATTAAACTTGTTGTATTTTTTTGTATCTTTGCAAATTAATATATATAAATGTAGCAATATGGAAATCAAAGAATTTATTGCCAATTTCGCAGACCAATTTGACGAAACCGATGCTGAAGTCTTCACCCCTGAAACTAAATTCAGAGAATTAGAAGAATGGTCATCACTCATTGCACTATCAGTCATGTCCATGATTGATGACGAATATGATGTGCAACTCACCGCCAATGAAATGCGCGACGCACAGACTATACAAGACTTGTTCAACATTGTTAACTCAAAGTAATGTACAATCCGTTTTCATTAGAAGGAAAAACAATTCTTGTGACAGGGGCTTCTTCCGGTATTGGAAAGGCTGCAGCCATAGAATGTTCGAAGTTAGGTGCAAAAGTTATCATAACTGCTAGAAACGAAGATAAACTAAAAGAAACTTTATCATCGTTAGAAGGCAATGGCCATCAGTACTTCTTGTGTGATCTTGCCATCGAGGATAGCATAGATGGATTAGTTGAGCAGCTATCAGAAATACAGGGATTGCTGAATAACGCAGGCTTTACAAAAATACTGCCCGTACAGTTTATTAATACTGAAGACATTACGAACATTTTTAAGGTAAACACTTTGGCTCCAGTTCTTCTTCTTCAAAAACTTTTGAAGAAGAAGAAGCTAAAGAAAGGTTCCTCTGTAGTATTTACAAGTTCCATTGTAGGCCTTGGATGTTGTACAGTCGGTAATTCTATGTACACAGCAAGTAAAGGTGCAATCAGTGCATTTATCAGAAGTGCTGCTTTAGAGTTGGCTCCTAAGCAAATACGTGTAAATGCAGTTTGCCCTGGAATGGTAGATACTAGCATCTTGGATGCAGGAACAATATCAGAAGAACAATTAGACGCAGAGGTTAAGAATTACCCTCTTGGCCGTTTTGCAAAACCTGAAGAAGTGGCATGGGCTATGGCATATTTGCTTTCCGATGCTTCTAGCTGGGTGACGGGAGATAATCTTGTAATTGACGGAGGTCTAACATTAAAATAGAAGACAGATGGCATTTATTAGTATTCCAAATACAAAGATTGTGGGGATGGCTGCAGCAGTGCCCAAAGAGAAGGCTTATATAAAAGATCTTGAGTATTATACAGAACAAGAAGCGGAAAACGTCATTAATCTTACTGGAGTCCGTGAGCGTCGTATCGCACCAGACGGAATGGTGTGTTCTGACTATTGTCAGGCGGCAGCTGAACATCTCATTGAAGACTTAGACTGGGAAAAGAACTCGATAGATTTAATGATTTATATATCTGTTTCTAGAGACTACAACGAACCTAACACGGCTACAGTCATACAAGGGAAGATGGGGTTGCCTATCTCTTGTGTGACAATGGATGTGCCAATGGCATGTTCTGGATTCTGCTACGGTTTATCAGTTATTGGCTCATATTTAGCACTAGGACAGTGGAAACGTGCTTTGATGTTAGTCGGTGATACCCAGTCTAAATTGACATCGCCATTAGACAAGACATTATGGTCGCTTCTTGGAGATGCTGGTACTGCAACTGCTCTAGAGTATGACCCCAAAGCGAGCCCGATGTTGTTCAATTTGCTGAATGATGGCAAAAAGACAACAACGATTTATGCACCTGCTAGTGGGGTTAGAGAAGCCATCACTGAAGAATCGCTGAAAATGGTGGAAGTTGAACCTGGTATTAGCAGAAGAAGGACGGACATTATTATGAATGGAATGGATGTCTTTGCCTTTACCATCTCTCAAATACCGAAGTGTATAAATCAGTTATGTGAACATTTTAATCTGCATCTTGAGGATGCGGATTACTTGCTGTTACATCAGGCAAACAAATATATAGACGAAAAGATTCGTAAAAAATTGAAAGTGCCAGAGGAGAAAATGCCTTATTGTATCGAAAAGTTTGGTAATACAAGTAGCGGTACCATTCCTATGACGATGATTACCCAGCTTGCCAAACCGCTAGGAGAAGGAAAGAAGAAACTTATTATGAGTGGCTTTGGAGCAGGCCTATCTTGGGCTTCGGTCTATGTTGAAACAAATAATATTCGTGTTTTACCGTTAATAGAAATATAAATATGGGAAAGTTTAGTGATAAAGTAGTCTGTATCACAGGTGCTGACGGTGGTATCGGAAGAGAGATAACCAAGAAGTTTGCTGAAGAAGGTGCAACCTTGATACTCACCAGCATTGCAGAAACACCTGCTTTCAATGAGTTTGTGGCAGGGCTTAAGGTGGATTATCAAGTAGCGGTTTACCCTTTCTGCTTTAATCTCTCTGATGAGGAAGCCATTAAAACGGCGTTAAAGGATATAAAAGCTTTGAAATTGAAAATTAATGTGCTCATTAATAATGCTGGCATGCCTCACCTCGCAATTCTACCTTTCACAAAGATGGCAGATGTAAAGAAAGTATTCCAAGTTAATTACTTTGCTCAATTGCAGATAACCCAGTCTCTTCTTTCCATCATTGTGAAAGATGGTAGTGGTGTTATCCTGAATGCAGCATCTATTGCTGGTATTGACGGTGATATGGGTAATGCTGTTTATGGGGCTACCAAAGCGTCTATGATTCTATTCACCAAGGTGCTCTCAAAGGAACTTGCGGCAGCGAAGATTCGTGTAAACGCAGTAGCACCTGGGCTGACGAATACTCCGTTTGCAGACGCAATGGGAGACAAGGCTAAAGCATCTATGGAACAGATCTCTTCTATGAGCAGACTAGCTACACCACAGGAGATAGCAAACGTTTACTATTTCTTAGCAACTGATGAGGCTTCGTTTATTAACGGACAGATTATCAGAGTTGATGGAGGAGTGAAATAATGCTACCTTATTTTACATTTAATCATATAGGCGTTGCCTGTTTCGATATAGATAAGACGGCCAGTATATATGTAAATGCTGGCTATGAGAGGACTGAAACTATTATTGATCCTCTGCAAAATGTAAAAGTGTGTGTGCTTACGAAGAATTTGATGCCTATAGTGGAATTGCTGGCACCTGTAGATGAAAAATCCCCTATTTGTAAGATATTACAGAAATCGGGTGTCTCACCTTATCATATCTGCTATAACGTGCCCAATATTGAGCAGGCAATAGCAGATTTAAGAGATTTAAAGTATATACTTGTCAGTAAACCAAAGATGTCAAATGTGTTTAATAGAACAGTATGTTTTCTTTTTCATAAAGAAATAGGCCTAATTGAAATAATTGAAATTTAATAAATTAAGTATTTATGGATACCTTAGAAAAAGTAATTGAGATTGTCGCTACTACTTGCGACGTTGCCAAAAGTGAAGTAACTGAAAACAGCATGGTGGGTGATTTCCCCGCATGGGATTCTGTAGGTCATTTGACAATACTATCAAATGTTGAAGAAGCATTCGACATCAGCTTCGAACCCGAAGAAATGATGGAAATTGAAGATGTAAAAGATATCGTTGAAACTGTAAACGCAAAATTGTAATGATGACGGTAGAAGAACAAATATTTCAGAACTCAATCCAACAGCCCAACCATATTGCTTTAATAGCAGGTGATGAGCAAGTGACATATGCCCAATTGTGGGAACGTTGCCTTTTGGCTGCCACCAATGTTCGTCAGAAGTTCAATTTGCAGAAAGGCGACCGGGTAATTCTGGCCGCAGCAGCCAATATTGATTTCATCTATGCCTATTTCGGCATTCATATCGCAGGCGGAGTATGCGTTCCCATCGACCCCGACACCAATGAGACCCGCTTCGGACACATCATGACCTCCACACAGCCAGTTTGCGTGATGGGAACCCTGCACAAAGTGGAACAGGAAACCGTTCCTTTCAGCGAAGTATTGACAGCATGTGACGAAATCCTGTCTTTTGTGCAGCCGGAAGCTGAACAATTGGGTGATATTCTGTTTACCACCGGTACAACAGGAGCTCCCAAAGGTGTGGCGCTGAATATTAAGAACTTGGCGGCAGCTGCATTGAATATCAATACTTTCATCAAGAATACGGATGACGACATTGAATTGCTCGCATTGCCCGTAAGTCACTCTTTCGGCTTGGGACGCGTGCGCTGCGTACTCTCCAAAGGAGGAACGCTCGTTCTGCTTGGCACTTTCGCCAATATGAAGAAGTTCTTCAGTGAGATGGAACGCTGCCATGTGACCGGTTTCGGCATGGTGCCCGCCAGCTGGGGCTATATCAAGAAAATGAGCGGAAAGTATATCGGAAAGTTCGCCGACCAACTGAAATATATTGAAATCGGCAGTTCTTTTATGCCGATTGAAGATAAAAAACTGCTGTGCGAACTGCTGCCAAACACACGCATCAATATGCACTATGGACTTACCGAGGCCTCCCGTAGCGCCTTTATGGAATTTCACAGTGAATACGACCGCCTTGATACCGCTGGAAAAGCTTCTCCCAATGTGGAAGTAGCAATTTTCGACGCTAACGGCAAAAAATTAGGTGTTAATGAAGAAGGCGAAGTTTGTGTTAAAGGCGATCACGTGACGTGCAGCTATTGGAACGAAACGCCTGAGCGTTTTGCCAAGGACTTTTTCGATGGCTATTTCCGTACCGGCGACTGCGGCTACTTGGATGCAGACGGTTATATCCATCTCAAAAGTCGTATTAAGGAAATGATCAACGTAGGCGGTAAAAAAGTCAGCCCTATGGAAGTGGAAGACATTCTGAACACTATCCCTGGCATTGAAGACAGCGCCTGCATCGCCATCCCAGACCCCGAAGGTGTTTTGGGAGAAGTGGTTAAGGCTTTCATTGTTTGCAAAAACAACGATCTGACTGATGCTGAAATCATTAATCAACTTCGTCCGAAACTTGAGGTGTATAAACTTCCCGTTGCCATTGAACGCATCAGCGAGATTCCCAAAACCGCATCTGGAAAGGTGCAACGATTGAAATTAAAGAAATAAACTATGAGCGACGAACAAACTGCCATGGATTTGCTGTTTGCCGAGCCGGTATATTCCGATACGGAACAAACAAACAAACTGTTCTTGCAAGCATTACAGGAGGAGTTGGTGTTTCATTATGAGCATAATGAGATGTACCGTTTGTTCTGCGACCGCAAAGGCTTTGACCCGCACGCTGAAATAAGTTCCCTGGAAGCCATCCCGCCTGTAGCCGTAAGTGTGTTCAAAGACCTAGGAATGGGTCTGGCTTCAGTACCCAAAGAAGACATCAAACTGCGACTGCAATCATCTGCGACTTCGGGAACTCCCAGCACCATTGTGGTAGATAAGATTACCTCCAAGCGCCAAGCCAAGGCCATGGTGAAAGTGATCCAAGAGGCCATTGGCCGTGAACGCAAGCCCTTCCTGGTGATGGACATCGACCCCCGCTCAGAGTTCCGGGCATTGTTAGGCGCTCGTTTTGCCGCCATTACCGGTTATCTAAACTTTGCCAGCAAAGCAGGTTATTTCCTCAAAGCCAAAGATGGTGTTTCCTACTTTGATGTAGATGCCATGCAGGATTATGTGGCCACCATCCCCACAGACCAGCCTGTTGTAGTATTTGGTTTCACCTACATACTCTTTAGCAATGTATTGAAAGCCATTCGCGAGAAAGGCATCACCATATCTCTGCCCAAGGGTTCAAAAATCATCCATATTGGCGGCTGGAAAAAACTTGAAAGCGAGAAAATCAGCAAGGAACTCTTCAATCAACAATTGGCCGACTGCTTTGGCATTGAGCCGGTGGATGTGATTGACATATACGGATTCACAGAACAGATGGGTCTGAACTATCCAGACTGTCCCTGCGGCTGCAAACACGAATCCAGTTACGTAAAGGTGCTAGTTCGTGATGTAGTGACCAATGAAGTACTACCCGCCGGTGAAGAAGGAAAATTGGAATTTATCACCCCTGTACCGCATAGCTATCCCGGCAACTCGGTTTTGACCGATGATCTCGGAATGATTATAGACGGAGAATGCCCATACGGTCGTTCTGGCAAGCGTTTTAAGATTTTAGGCCGTTTGAAAAAAGCCGAGATCCGTGGGTGCGGTGATATTCTTTCCAATAAACTGACATTCCAAAAACGAACGACCAGTTCTGTCAATGATGACAAGTTGGAGATTCAATACTTTACCAACGAACTATTAGAGGACGAATCTTCCGAGAAGGTTTTCCAAGGTATGATTGATTCCTTAAGAGGTCAACTGCCCTGGTTACGCAAACAACCTATTGACGCTTTGATAGGCTTGATAGACGCTGCCGCCAAGCGTTGGGCGACTGACTCGAAATACCAATTCTTGAAAGACAAGGGATTAAACTTCCTAGCCACTTGGTGCAGTGAACGTCACCTGAGAGAAATTGCCCGATTCGGACTGCGAGGCAATTTGGCGTACGCCGACACTTACAGCGCTTTTCCAGAATCTGAAAAGCATTTGTTGAAGGCCAATTCCCGTGGATTGGTTTGTCACTGGATGGCAGGGAATGTGCAAATATTGGGATTGTTTGCGCTGGTGCAGTGCATTATGACCAAGAATGTGAACCTGCTGAAAGTCTCATCGCATGACGAGGGCGTATTTGCCAGTCTTTTGAGCGCCTTTGAAGACTTGACTTATACCACTCCAGATGGCTATACCATCAAGGGTGACGACCTATTGAAAACCATGGGCGTGATATACTTCTCACGCAACGCTGTGAAATTAGGCGAACTGATGTCCAAAAACGCTGACGTGCGTATTGCTTGGGGTGGCCGTGAAGCTGTGGAAACTGTGGCGGGATATCCTTCCAAGTACGACTGCGAAACCGTCATTTTCGGACCCAAGCTGTCGTTTGCTGTGGTGAGCAAAGAAATGCTCACCGATGAGCAAGCCGCCAAGAAACTGGCTCGCCGTGTGTCTGTGGATGTCTCTGTGTTCGATCAGACAGGTTGTGCTTCTGCACACAATCTTTTCATTGAAAAAGGCGGTGCGGTGACCCCAGAGCGTTTCTGTGAGATTCTTAACGAATCGATGGGCAAAACGGAGATTCAGATTCCAAAGCCCACCATGTCGCCCGAGCAGGTGTCAGCGGTACATTCCATCCGAGGTGTGTATGATTTCTGCGGTTTGTCTATAGGCAGCGAGACGATGTCGTACTCCATCTTGTTGGACGACAAAGACGAATTGCACAAGCCCGTCTATTCACGAGTTTTATTTGTCCATGCCGTGGATAGCATTATGCAAGCCACTAAGCATATCACGGAAGACATCCAGACCATTGGCATCGAAGCCACTCCAGAGCAGGCTATCGCCTTTGCTGAAGCAGCCACTCCAATGGGAGCCGTTCGTTTCCCGCAAATTGGCCGTATGCTCAATTTTGAAATGCCCTGGGATGGCATAGTACTGATTGACAGATTAGTAAAATGGAATACACTTTTTGGACCTTTATGCTAAATTAACAGACTCATGAGCAAAGTAAGCATTATCGGAGCGGGATCTGTGGGAAGCAGTTGTGCATACTGCCTTGCCCAAAAGGGCTTGGTGAATGAGATTGTGCTGTTGGATATTGCAGCTGGTGTAGCGGAAGGAAAAGCCTTGGATATGCGTCAGGCCGCTGCCTTCCAACGTTTCGACACCACTATTACGGGTGTTACCAACGATTATGAAGCTACCCGTAATTCCGAAATCATTGTCATCACCTCTGGTGTAGCCCGAAAACCAGGCATGTCGCGCAATGATCTGATTATTACCAATGCCAACATTGTCAAGAATGTGGTGGCACAAGCCGCACAACATTCGCCCAATGCCATCATCATCGTGGTTTCCAATCCTTTGGATGTTCTTTGCTATTGTGCATACACAGTTTCTAAATTCCCCAAAAACAGAGTAATGGGCATGTCAGGGCTATTGGATATCGCCCGCTACAAATCCTTTATTTCCGAAAAATTGCAGGTTTCCACGAAAGACATTCAGGCCCTGATATTAGGCGGACATGGCAACACTATGGTTCCCCTACCGCGTTATACCACCATTGGAGGGATCCCCTTGCGCCAGTGGATGAACCAAGAGGAAATTGACAAGATAATAGACCGCACCCGTTTGGGAGGGGATGAAATCATCCAATTGCTAGGCACTTCCGGCTGGCACGCTGCAGGCGCGGCCATCTGCCAGATGATTGAGGCTATTGTCTGCGACCAAAAGCGTGTCTTCCCCGTCTGCGCCTACCTTGAAGGCGAGTATGGACTAAACGACATCTACATCGGTGTTCCCGTCATCCTCGGAGCCAACGGAGTTGAACAAGTCATTGAATTGGAGTTGGACGAAGAAGACAAAGTCAGTTTCTACGAATCGGAGAAAGTGGTGAGGGAGAATGTAAATGTAATGAAACAGTTAAATTAATCTATAGCAATAATCATGACGAAAATATCAGTAGTTTCTCCTGAATACGGTGGGGCAAAGATGGTCTCAGAATTAGTTCGTCGGATAAAGGAAAGTGTGTCACTCATTTCCAAAAATTTTGAGATTATCTTGGTCAATGACGCATCTCCCGACAACACATGGGAAGAAATCCAAAAAGTATGTCAAGAGGATTCAAGAGTCAAAGGAATCAATTTGAGTCGGAATTTCGGTCAACATTATGCCATATCTGCAGGTTTACAACACGCAAAAGGAGACTGGATTGTCGTCATGGACTGTGACTTGCAAGATAGACCAGAAGAAATTCCAAATTTGTATGCAAAAGCTATGGATGGATATGATATTGTCTATGCACAAAGAACTGTCAGAAAGGATGGATTTTTCAAAAAACTATCATCTCATGTCTTTCACAAAATATTTGATTGGTTAAGTGGTGTTAAAACAGATAAAACAATTGCCAATTTCGGTATATATCATTCATCTGTTATCAATGAGTTCAACAAGATGCCAGAAGTGGCACGTTCATTTGGTTCATTAATCAATTATTTAGGTTTCAGGCGAACAGCCATCAGTGTCAGCCATGCTGAAAGAGCCGAAGGAAAAAGTTCTTACACCTTGCATAAGCTGCTAAGATTAAGTTTTGACGTGATAATTGCCAACAGTAACAAGCCATTGATAATGACTGTAAAGTTAGGATTCTGCATTTCGATTCTTGCCTTTTTGCTGGCGGTTTATAATATCATTGCACATCTATTAGGAATAATACAAGTGGCAGGTTTTACGACTACCGTGTTCTCAATTTGGTTTGTGGGGGGAATTATCTTATTTGTACTTGGTATAATGGGACTTTATATCAGTAAAATTTTCGATCAGGTAAAAGGAAGGCAATTATTTGTTATACAAGATAAAATAAATATTGACGAATGAAGATTGTTGATTGTATCTGGGAGCAAGCTAACTTAGGTTGCCGAGTCGCAGAAGTCTCTATTAATGCTGAAGAATCATTTCCGTCTGAGGTTCTCTCTGATTTGGAAACAAAGTTCGATTATATTGTACTGAAATTTGCCGTAGCAAATTTTCAACATTATCAAATGGCCACAAGTGCTCAGTATGTTTTTATCGAGACCCAACTTTCAATAAAGAAAAAAATGGCGGAATTAATTTTGCGGCCGAAAGAAGAAAGGCTTTTGAATAAATTTTCCGCAATAGAAGTGACAAGTATGGCCGAATTAGAAAACGTCATACGACAAATTAATAGCAAAATGTTTGTCACTGATAGAATTTACCTTGATCCAGTTTTTGGGTCAGAGTCATCTGTACGCAGGTATCAGAACTGGACACGAAGTGCATTCGAACAGGGTGCTATCGCATTAAGATACTTTTATCATGACAAAGAAATTGGTTTTGGCCTGGTAAAAATAGAGAAAAACACACTATTTGGCCTGCTTGGAGGAGCTTACGACGGGGAAGGAATGGGTATCATCGTCCCTCTTGGTCCATTATTCATAAAAAACAAAGGGTTCGAGTGGTTCAGAACCAAAATTTCCATGAATAACACTCCCGTATTACAGCTTTATAATCATTTCAACTTTGAAATCACTAATACAGAATATGTTTTTGTAAAACATATCAAACATTAAAACAAGTCATTTGAACACACACAATCTTTAATAAAAGAACACAATAACAAAAAGATGAAAATACCCTTTAACAAACCCTTCCTAACGGGAAAAGAAACTGAATATATCAAAGAAGCAGTGCTATCGGGCAAGATTTCAGGCAATGGTGAATACACCAAACGCTGCCAGCATTTTTTTGAGGAAAAATATGGATTCAGGAAATGTTTGCTGACTACAAGTTGCACGGATGCTCTGGAAATGACAGCCATGCTATGCAACATTCAACCTGGCGATGAAGTTATCGTTCCAAGTTACACCTTCGTATCAACAGCCTTGGCATTTGTCCGTGCTGGAGCAAAAATAGTATTTGCAGACAGTATGACAAACAATCCGAATATTGACGCGGAGAAAATTGAATCGCTGATAACTGAACGCACAAAAGTCATCATACCCATGCATTATGCCGGAGTCACATGCGACATGGATAAAATCATGGATATTGCCAATAAACACAATCTGCTTGTTGTGGAAGATGCCGCTCAAGCCATTGACAGCTACTATAAGAGTCAACCATTAGGAAGCATTGGCCATTTAGCGGCATTTTCGTTCCATGAAACCAAAAATATCATTTCTGGAGAAGGCGGCATGTTGGTCATTAATGATGAGAAGTTTATAAGAAGAGCAGAAATTTTATGGGAAAAAGGAACTAACCGTGCTGAATTCTTCCGTGGCGAAGTCAACAAATACGGATGGGTGGACATAGGCAGCTCCTTCCTACCCTCCGAAGTCATTGCGGCATTCCTCTGGGCTCAACTGGAGCATCTGGAAAAAATTCAAGCAAAGCGAATAAAACTTTGGAACACATATCATGAACTTTTATCTCCAATTGCTGAGACGGGAACTTTCTCTCTGCCTAATATCCCTGAATATGCGACCAACAATGCGCACATGTTCTATCTTGTTTGCTCAAATTTGGAAGAAAGAACCCATCTGATTTCCACACTAAAATCCGAAGGTATTCTTGCAGTCTTTCATTATCTAAGTTTACATAGCAGCCCATACTATCAAGACAAACACGACGGACGCTCTTTGCCGAACTGTGACCATTATGCCGACTGTCTGATCAGACTTCCAATGTTTTACGAATTGGAAGAGAAAGATGTAATAAAAATATGCGACACGATTAAGAATTTCTATAATTAATTTTAATGCCTCGACTTACAAAAAAAAACTTGCCTTTTATCATAGGCGTTATTCTTGTCATTCTATATTATATACCGATCTTGATTCTAGGAGAGAACTGGTATGTGATAATTCTTGACAACCTTGATAGTAGTATAGCTAATATCAAGATGTTAAGAGACCTCAACCTGGTCTTTGACTATTCTTCGAAAGAACCTATTATTGGCCCCGTTTCCAGATCAGCTTTCAGAGCTCCATGGGATATCACCATCCTTCTATATACATTTCTCCCATTGTTCTGGGGTGTTGTTGTGAATAACTTTTTGGCAAGGATTATCGCATATATCGGCATGTATTTGCTTCTTTCTAGACATGTAATTAAAGATATCGCGCATAAATATATCATTGCGACACTTTCTTCTTTATGTTTCGCTTTCATAGCTTTTTATTCTGATTACGGGATATCATCTGCCGGCATCCCACTTGTTGTTTATGCATTCTTAAATTTGAAGAATAATAACAAAATCGGGATTTCTCTCTTGTGTATTTTTTTATATGGCATATATTCCCAGCTCTTACTTTCCGGAGTATTCGTCGGAATTATTAGCGGTATCTATTATCTTTATATTGTCATCCATGATAAAAAAACACATTGGATGTTTATTTCCGCTCTTGCTTTTTTAGGAGTGATCTATTTCTTCACAAACATTCATCTTGTGATGGATTTTATAGGTGGACAAATAAGCACATCCCACAGGGCTGAATTTCAGAATGATTCCACCATTGGTCAAATAATCCTGTCTCATTTCAAACTATTTTGCATGACTCAAATTCATACAGGAGAATTAATCACCATTCCTATTTTACTTTTAGTCATTTATAATTGGATGATAACTAAAAGAACAGATAAAATCTCATTATATATCCTTCTGGCAATTATTTCTATTGTTTCCTTTGGTCTCATTTATCATATTGTTTTATCGTTTTCGACTCCAGGAAGCTTTATTCAACAATTTCAAATGGACAGGTTTTATTTTTTCCTTACGACTTTATGGATTGTCTTACTGGCTCGAACCGCTGACCTTACAATTGAAAACAAGGGTGGACTTTCTATTGTAATCTGCACCTGTTTAATTGTTCTAGGCTGTGATTTTATCCGCAATAAAGAATACATGTTTCAAGCAAAAAAATTCTTTCTACACCATCAATCAGAACCAACATATCACCAATTTTTTGATGAGGAATTATTCTCTCAAATCACCGAATATATCAAAAAGCCGAAACAAGAATACGCTGTTGCATGTATAGGATTATACCCTGCGGTAGCACAATATAACGGTTTTTATTGTATAGATGGTTATTGGAACGCATATCCTTTGGAGTACAAACATGAATTCAGAAAAATTATTGAATCCGAATTAGAAAAAGACAATGATTTAAAGAATTATTATGACCACTGGGGCAGCCGTTGTTATATTTTTTCTTCCGAATTAGGAAAAGAATATCGATATGGCAAAAATTGTGGGAAAGTCATTCAGCATTTGGACATCAATACTGACCAACTTCGCAAGATGAACTGTCAATATGTTGTTTCCGCGGTGCCCATCCTCAATTACAAAGAATTGGATTGGCTTTATGAGAAATCGTTTACCACCGATAATTCTTTTTGGAAAATATATCTTTATGATATTAATCTATCTGACAATTAAAAATTTCACTTCCACTATATCAAAAATATGAAACACGTTTTCGGCGCATCAAGTCATTTGGTATTTTATCTTTGCAACAAAATCATTGAACAGGATCATATCAATCCCGATGATTGCATCTTTTTTTTCACACGAAATTATCATTGTCCAAAAAAATATGACAAAATCTACCAGCATATCATAGATACCGGATATAATGTGGATGAAAAAAAGGGGAGGATTTTTGAAGGAATCCATTTTCTCAAAACAAAACATAATATTAAAGAATTTGACACTTTGATAGATTCCTATCTCAAGGGTGAGAATTTCATTTGGTATTCACAAATTTGCAACAATGACTTTTGCAGTTTATTCGTTACCATGCCCAACTGCCAAGGCTACTATGTACTGGAAGATGGGTTAGGCTCTTATCGGCCCTTTAACCCTCAAACATTTGTCGGATGGAAATATTGGTTATACAAACTCATTCTAAAACCCTTCTGGAGGCGTTGTTTTGAAGTGAAAAATCACTTTATCACAAGCGACCACCCTAAATTCAAAGGATGCATCGCCACCACAGACTATTGTTTCCCGCTTCACCAACAATATCTCAGATGCGTTGGACTACCCTTTGAAACCATTGATTTAGGGTTCAAACCAGATGCTGTGATTTCCATTGACCCCATATTCTTATGGATTGAGGAACAATATGAAGAAAAGGTTTATGAACGCTTATCCCGCCAAATACTTAACAAAAATTATTCATGCATCGCCTACAAATTCCATCCATACTTTTTTGCTCAGGCAAATGCAGATATAAAACGACGATTTGAACGTCTGATTAAGAAATATTATGGTGATTCCCTGATAGAATTGGGAGCAGATGTTAGTCTTGAAAATGTTCTGATGACATATCATAGTGATTTTTACACAGACAATTCATCAATCGCAATTTATGGAAATGCCATGTCTGCCAAATGCTACACCTATATGCCAATTCTCAGAGATTACACTGACGCGTACAAAGAAGTTCCTTTGATTGAACAATTTTGTATTCCCATTGAATAATTGAAGAATTCTCTCACTACTGCTTACAAATTTCATCTGCCAAAGCAAAAGCTTCAAAGATGTTATCTTCCAAGGAACAATAAGTCCACGAACCATAACGTCCAATAGAATAAACGTCGTGTTCAGCCAGTATCTTCTTCTTAACAGATTTATCTATTTCTGACTGTTTCGTAATATGGACGTAGGCCGGATCCATCAAAACATGATGTTCCGCTACAACTTTCTCTTCATTAATGATGCCGACTTTTCGCAAATCGTCAAGAACACGTTCCCTGTATTTCGCTATATCAATTTCTTCATCATCATGGTTGAAACCGATTTCCACATACAATGACATTTTGTCCTGTCCAATTATATTGTCATAAAATCCAACCCTGTAGAAGACAAGTTCCCTGTCAGGAAAATATATCCAGTTATTCAGTTTCTCTTTACCTTTCTTATCAAAACCCAAATTAAAGACTAGCACCTTGTTCCAAGAATATATGTTTTTGTCATATTGTATTTGGTTCATGTCAAGAAACATCGGGAATGGCACCGTGGAAATTAATCTGTCAAAGGGTATAGCCCTCTTGTCTGTAATCGCAACTTTATTTTGCATATCCACAGACAGCAAAGACTCATTGAACGCTATCTTTTGTAAATCAACATGTTGAGCTATGGAATTGATGATTCTAATAACTCCGCGTTTAGGGTATAAAAAGAATGTATTATAGGATTTATCTTCAGGATTTCTGAAATTTCTAATAATATCCTCTTTGTTCGCATAAGGGAAGAAACGCCCCATAGCATCCACATCCAAGCGGTTTAAATCTATAGCATATAACTTTTCATTATAAGGAATCAAGAATTTCTCCGCAATAGATTTGCCGAATTTAGCAAATAACATGGATTTGAATGAATCAATTTCCGCCTTTTCGGGTATAGTGAACAAATCATACAAACAATCAATCAGCTCTTCTTTCTCTAATTGATGGATATTCATTTGGAATGGATAGTCCACCATGATACCTTTGTAGTATATCTGCGTTCGTTTAAGCACCTTAAGAATCTCATCCTCTGAGATATTACGCATCACATAATCCTTGATTTCAGGATGTTGGAAATGAAAGAAATGTCCGGAATAATCCCAAACATAGTCTCCTGAATATATGGTTTTGCAATACCCTCCAATCTCACCACTCTTCTCAACAATCACATATTCATTTTTTGTTTTAGCGGCATAACTCAAACCACTTACTCCTGCGCCAATAATTAAATCCATATATTATAACGTTGAACTACTGCTGATTCGGTAATTATTGAAATTTTATAACGTATTAAATTTATTGCACCTGTACTAATGTTAAACCGTCATTTCCTTTTTTCTTGCATAAGCCCGAACCAATGGTATTACCATCTTGGGAAATCTTCTCAATGCAAAACACAACATTTTCATAGTCCTATTCCGGTTGTAGAATTTGTTTTGCTCATAATCCGGAACTTGTGTCAATAGCACTTCATAAATTTTGTGGATTGTCTCCACGCTGGGTTGAGTGGAATTGGTAATATAATTAAAGACAGAAGAGAGATATCCCTTCTTTATATACATAAAATCAATCTCCTCCTTATATGTATCATAAACCCCGTTCTGTTTGGCAAAAGCCAACAACTTTTCAAAAACAATCAGCCTTTTCTGATACTTTGTACTGTCTTTAGTTGTGCAAACGGAGCCTGGACGTATAAGATACATATAGAACGGCCGATCCACGTAGGCTATTGATTTCGCAAGCATCCACACTGAAGAGACAAAGAAACTATCATCTGCGCAACGTTCCTCTGGAAATCTGATTTGATATTCCTCAATAAAATCCCGTTTGTATATAAAAGAAGCAAATAACGAAACGTAGTGTGTCAATATAAACGAACGATTCTCTGGAGATATCAATCCCGGTGTAATATGAGGATTTTGCAAGATATCTCCCAATCTGCCATCGGGATAAATTTTCTGCATTTGGCAACAACACAAATCCGTTCCATTATTTTTCATAGCTTCCCCATACAATTCCTCAAACATATTTGGTTCAACCCAATCATCGCTGTCCACAAAAGCGATGTATTCACCTTTTGCCTTTGGAATTGCATAATTACGAGCCATTCCCGCACCTAAATTATGTTCAGGCTTCAAAAAAACGAATTGATTTTCTCGCGGATGCCCTGCTATCATTTTTTTTACAAGTTCAATGCTATTGTCTGGTCCATGATCATCCACAAAGATAAACTCCATATCCTGCAAAGTTTGACTAAGCAAGGACTGTGTGCATTTCTCTATATATTGCGCCACGCCATAAACTGGCAAGATAACAGATATTTTTATCATTTCTTCGATTTATTTTGTCATATTCACATTAAAATTTTTCCTTCCACTTATCAAAAGTGTAATATCGAAGTTATCATACACGGAGATTTTATCTATCTGTTTTTTTCACCCTCACCATCCTAACGAGACCAACTACAGCAATACCCAATAATAAAGAATAAATCAAATAGATAGAGAATATCGTCACCTTTCCCCATTTCTCAACTACATCAGGGCGGAACTCAAAGCGAATATGGTGCTGACCAGCAGGTACATTCATAGCGCGCAAAGTATAATTGGCGCGGAAATGTTCCGAGGGCTTTCCATCTATGTATGCTTTCCAACCGTATGGATAATAGATTTCAGAGAATACCGCAATGCCGTCTGCAGCAGCTGTGTAATCATATTCCACATAATCAGGCGCATATTTGGTCAACTGTATTTTGGCCGTCTCATCATGATTTGGACGGAAATCCTTCACAAAATCCTTAAACATCACATCCGTCACCAAAGTATTGTGCAGATTAATAGTATTCAAGGCATCTGATTCCTCATTGGGTGTATTGGCCAACACCACGGAATCAACAAACCATGCATTACCCATAGCATTAGGATTTTCCACCACATATTTTTGGTCAGTTCCCACCACAGCATATTTCATATTAAGCATGTTTAGCACTGGATACCCTGTACTATCGGCAGGCCGTAGAATCAGGCGGTTACCCTCCTGCAAGATAGACTGCACCATGGGATTGGTCTCCCCGGAAATGTGCGCATCTATCAAATCCTGATATCTGCGAAGTTTCGCTGCGCTGTACCCTCCAATGGATTTAAAACGATACGATGTTCTGGAATCATTGAAAGGACCTTGCGGATCAGTAAGGTTAAACACACGATAACTGATGTTTCCTTTTTCACGCGCCAGAATATCCGTTTCCCATGGTTGTTCAGCAAAATAGGTCTTATCCTGCTTTTCCTTAACAAAGTTATCCTTATTAAGAAACTTACGGTCAATGGCCCACATATCCACCAAAACCAAAACGCCAAAGATTGCAACAAAGTATCCAAATTTTAATTTTTCGGAAGCAAATAGCCACACCATGAAAGCTCCTAACAGTACAAACATCAACGAACGAAACGCACTGGCGCGATAGATAGCGGCACGCTCGGCAATAACCGCAGAGGAAAGCCATTCGGGCCACTGGGCAAAAATGTCAGCGTCGCGTCCCCAAGAATAATCCAAGAAGAAACTGGCAATCAATGCCAACACACACAAACCAGCAGTGATACCCGCCGACAGAAATATTTTGTTTACTAAAACTTGCTTTTTAAAGTTTTTATTGTTCTTTTGATCCATAATTTCCTTCAATGCCAACAATCCCAACAAAGGCATTGTAACTTCCGCCACCACTAAAATAGATTCCACAGCCCGAAACTTGTTATACATTGGAAAATACTTGGCGAACAATTCTGTCAACGGCAAAAAATTATACCCCCACGACAACAAAATCGAGAAAATCGTGGCTATCAACAACGCCCACTTATACGGGCCTTTCACAATCAGCAAAGCTAAAATAAAAAGGAAACACACAATTGCTCCCACATATACAGGACCAGATGTTCCCTCATCACCGCCCCAATAAGTAGGCATTCCCTTGCAATATTCAGCAGCCTGACGTTTAGAAACCCCATTTCTCACCATAGCCTCATATATTTTGGAATTCTCACCCACATCGTATGCGGAAGCATAGCCACGAGATCCTGGTATCAACAAAGTGGATGTTTCACCAATACCATAACTGTATTGTGTCATATAAGTCATGTTAAGACCAGCCGTTTTGTCCACAACATCATCATCCTTGGTCAATTCTGAATGTCCACCACGCATAGTTTCTTTGACATACTCCTTATTCATCATGAACGGCGTCACCTCACACCCAAATCCTATACAAAGAGACACAATGAAAACCAAAGACGCAATCACTATATCCTTCCATCTTTTCTCCCGAACATGTATGTATAATTCCGCACAATACAACACACCAATAAGCATAAAGAAATAGTATGTCATCTGAGGATGCAGCATCAATGCAAATGCAGAGTACAATAGCGTCAGGAAACACCCCCATAAGTATTTTTTTTGAAATATAAGATGGAAGCCTCCAACAATAGGCATAAGAAAACCTATCGCTTCTGCCTTAAGTCCATGTCCTGCCGCAATAATGATTACAAAATAAGAAGACAAAGCCATAACGATGGATCCAATTATTGACATCCACGGGTTAACCTTGTAGCATAAAAGCAAGATGAAAAAACCAACAAAATAAATAACCAAGTAATCAAATGGATGCGGTAGTCCAAATTTCATTACTTGACGGAACGGAATATTTACTTTAGGTGCGGGATACTTTCCTCCTCCTATCTGGTAGGTAGGCATACCACAAAACATGGAACCTGTCCACCAACTGTAATGCCCCGCTTCATTGTATTCCTTGCATTCCTGAAACTGTCCCTGCGCTCCCTTGCTGTCTCCTGATTGTATTACTTTTCCATCTAAAGCCGGTGAAACATATATCACTGACAATACTATAAAAAGTACAAACGCCACAACATAGGGCATTATTTTCTTGAAAACTTCCTTTGTCATTGTTTTATTATTAAAAATGAATTTCCAGTTGCAAAATTACAATTTTTTTTGATTGAAAAAAAACATTTATTCGTGGCTCGTAAATACCCCCACAATAATCCAAAATTTTTACGTATGTTTGCATCCTAAAATTAATTTGGGTCATGTGTTATTTTTCTATCATTGTACCTGTGTACAATCGTCCTAATGAAGTGGACGAACTGCTGGAGAGCCTCACAAAACAATCATTCACCGATTTTGAAGTGATTATTGTAGAAGACGGTTCAACTGTTAAATGCGACGAGGTCGTTCAGAATTTCCAAAACTCACTTAACGTAAAATATTATTACAAAGATAATTCAGGTCCTGGAGATACAAGGAATTTCGGAAGCAAACATAGCCAAGGACAATATCTTATTATCCTAGACTCTGATGTAATTCTTCCGCCTGATTACCTGAGCAATATATCAAACGAGCTGACCACCAATCCGTGCGATGCTTTTGGAGGTCCTGATCGTGCTCACGAATCCTTCACTCCCGTACAAAAAGCCATCAGCTATTCCATGACTTCTTTTTTCACGACCGGAGGCATTCGCGGTGGCAAGAAAAAATTGGACAAATTTTATCCCAGAAGTTTTAATCTTGGCATCAGAAGAGACGTGTATGAGGCATTGGGTGGTTTTTCCAAAATGAGATTTGGTGAAGATATTGATTTAAGTATTCGGATTTTCGATGGAGGTTACAGCTGCCGACTCTTTCCAGACGCATGGGTATATCATAAAAGACGCACAGATTTCAAGAAATTTTTCAAGCAAGTGCACAATTCAGGTATTGCCCGAATCAATCTTTATAAACGCCATCCCAAATCCCTAAAACTCGTACATCTTTTGCCAGCTTGTTTTACGATAGGAGTCGCTTTTTTACTTATACTATCCATATTCTGGCCATGGGCTTTATTACCAATTGCCATCTATATCCTTATGGTTTTTACCGACGCCTCAATCAAGGAGAAAAGTGTCAAAATCGGATTTTTATCCGTAGTGGCATCTTTTGTTCAGCTAATTGGCTATGGGACAGGTTTCATTAGAGCCTTCTGGAAACGTATCATCTTAAAACAAGACGAATTCGAGGCCTACAAGAAAAATTTCTATAAATAGTCGCTTATATTCTCTCTCTGAAATAATCAATCGTCCTCTCCAATCCTTCCCTGAGTTCGATAGTGGGCTGCCAGTTCAAGACAGCTTTGGCCTTGTCAATAATAGGCTGGCGTTGCTGCGGATCGTCTTGTACTGCAGGCTTATAGATTATTTTGGATTTTGAGCCGATCAACTCCACAACCAATTCCGCCAACTGTTTGATGGTGAATTCTTTGGGATTTCCCAAGTTAATGGGTCCCGTCACGTCGTCTGCTGTATTCATCATTCGGATGATACCGTCAATCATATCCTCGCAATAGCAAAAGCTGCGGGTTTGCTCGCCTGTGCCATAGATCGTAATATCCTCATTTTTCAATGCCTGTACAATAAAATTGGACACCACCCTACCGTCATCGGGCAACATGCGTGGACCGTAGGTATTGAAGATGCGCACCACCTTTATTCTCACCTTGTTTTGGCGATGATAATCGAAGAAAAGGGTTTCAGCACAACGCTTGCCTTCATCATAACATGAGCGGATACCAATGGGATTTACATTGCCCCAATACTCTTCCGGTTGTGGATGAACAAAGGGATCACCATACACCTCACTCGTGGAAGCCTGCAATATCTTGGCACCGTTGCGGTTAGCTAGCTCCAGCATATTCACCGCACCCACCACTGAGGTGTTGATGGTCTTGATAGGGTCATACTGATAATGCACCGGAGATGCCGGACAAGCCAAGTTGTATATCTGATCCACCTCTATATCAAAGGGTTCGGTAATATCATGACGTATCACTTCGAAGTACGGATTGCCCATCAGGTGTACAATATTCCGCTTACTACCTGTGAAATAATTGTCGAGGCAAATCACATCATTGCCTTCCTTGAGCAGTCTTTCGCACAAATGCGAGCCCAAAAATCCCGCACCTCCAGTCACTAATATCTTTTTCATTTTCTTTTTCTTACTTAAGGAAGCAAAAATACAAAAATTTCTCTTTATTGAAAAAAAAAACAACACTTTTGCGGCTTGTTCCTCAATTTTTTCTAACAAAAACATAAAAAACACTTTTCAAGTTATTGTTTTGGACAAGTGTTTTACAAAAACATAAACAACACTTTTCAAGTCGGAAGAACCGAATGACTGTTTTTACGCAGCAAGCTGCTAAAACCAATCATTCAATTCTTCCTTTTCTATCGAAAAAGTTGAATCACTTGAAAAGAAAAAACAATAAAAACATTTTAAATGCGTTTATGTTTTATTTTTAATAGGTAATAAGTAATTATATAAATCATAATATTTAACAATAAAATGAATTGAAATGTATAGTATAAAGAAATTAATTACAACGGATTCAGAATTAACAAGAAGTTTGAGGGCTTTTACCTTTGACTTATTGGGATGTTGTCAGCAGGTGCATCAAGAGATGGGACCATTCCTCAACGAATATATGTATCAGGATGCATTGGAGATTTTATTGTTAGAAAAGGAAATACCACATATTAGAGAGTATGGTTTCTCTGTTGAATTCCATAATCAAAAAATTCCGCATAGACACATTGTCGACTTCTTTTGTAAAGAAAAGGTTTTTATTGAATGCAAGGCAATTGAGCATAATGGCCCTGCCCAAAGACAACAGTTGTGGAACTACATGAGGCTAACAAATACTCCTATTGGAATTTTGTACAACTTTGCTCCTATAATAGATGAAGGAGAACGGTATTACCTTGATGCTAAAACGAAAACCATGTATGTTTTCTAATAATTATGTTCAAAAAGTAGGATAAAATAATCATATAGATAATACCATAATTTTTTTGAATGTTTTTTCAATTGAAATTTGAAGGAAGATAGAGAAAATGGTATATTGTTTTTCTTGTTTTTTCTTTTGCGGCTGATAGAATGCTGATTTAAAAGGGACAAAAGCAAGCTTGCTTGTATTTTTGTCCCGATAAATCAGCATTGCTTGTTAGAGCAACAGCTGCGAAAGTATTATTGATGTTTTTGTCAAAAAATTTGACGAAAAAGCCGCAAAAGTATTGTTTAATGTTTTTATCAAAAAAGAGAAGCGGCAACTCAACGATTTTGTGTAACTTTGCATTTTTATTGGCATCAGCACATGACCAAGCAGGAACAGATACGGAAAATACTGAAAGACCACTGGGGCTACGACAGTTTCAGACCACTGCAGGAGGACATTATCCTGTCGGTGATGGAAGGACGTGACACCCTGGCCCTGCTGCCTACCGGCGGCGGTAAGTCCATCTGTTTCCAAGTGCCAGGCCTCGCCCTCGACGGACTGTGCATCGTCATTTCTCCACTCATCGCCCTGATGAAAGACCAGGTGGCGAACCTGCGCAAACGCAACATCAAGGCCGCAGCCCTGTATTCCGGCATGAGCAAACACGAAATAGAACTGGTGCTCAACAACTGTACTTACGACCCGGAATACAAGTTCCTGTACGTGTCGCCTGAAAGGCTGAAAACCGACAATTTCCGTGCCACACTGTCACATCTGAAGGTGGGACTGCTTGCCGTGGATGAGTCGCACTGCATCTCGCAATGGGGCTACGACTTCCGTCCACCCTACTTGGAAATTGCAGAAATACGCCAATTTTTTACGAACGTGCCCGTGCTGGCTTTAACCGCTACCGCCACCCCTGAAGTGGTGAAGGATATACAAGACCGACTGCGTTTCCCAAAATATAATGTTTTTCAGAAAAGTTTTAAGCGAGATAATCTGACCTATTACGTTGTAAAAGAAGAAGATAAAAACAACCGCATGTTGCGCATCATCCAGCGTTATCCCGGCACAGGCATCGTGTATGTGCGCAACCGCCGCAAAACCCAGGAAACAGCAGAGTTTTTGCAACATCATGGCATCGCCGCCGACTTTTACCATGCCGGCCTTGACAGCGCCACCCGCGACCGCAAGCAGAACGAGTGGATGCAGGATAAAACACGTATCATAGTATCTACTAACGCTTTCGGCATGGGCATCGACAAGCCCAACGTACGATTTGTCATACATATCGACATCCCCGACACCCTCGAAGGCTATTTCCAGGAGGCTGGGCGCGGAGGCCGCGACGAAAAAGAGTCCGTGGCTATCATGCTCTACGATGATGCCGACATCCGCGAACTGAAGCGAAATTTTGAGCTTAGCTTTCCGCCCATTGAAGATATCCGTAAGATTTACAATATCTTATGCAACCACTACAATATCGCGCTCGGTGATGGCGAAGGACGGACCTATCCCTTCCGGATCGGCGACCTGCTGAAACCCGCTGCCATGAACATGGTGGCCATCTACAATTCTATCAAGTTTTTGGAAAAGATGGGCATGGTATTCCTCAGTGAGGACGGAAAGAGCACCTCACAGCTCAGCATGAGCATCGGCGGAGAGCGCTTGACAATTTTTGAAGAGAAAAATACTGAATATGACGAGTTTATCAAGCTGATTCTGCGCTCTTACAGTGGCCTTTTCACCCGATATGTCAAGATTGACGAAGCAGAAATCGCCCAGCGAGCCGGCATCAGCGAGGAAGAGACTGTCAGCCTGCTCCACAAGCTGGCCCGTATGGGACTTTGGAGCTATTCGCCCAAAACCGAACAGGCACTCATCACCTTCCTCACCCCGAGAGTAGACGAGGATTACCTGTACTTCAGTCCCGATATCTACAAACACCGTAAAGAGGTGGCACAAAAGCGTTTAGAAGAAGTATTACACTTCGTTCAATGCGAAGACACCTGCCGTAGCCAACTGCTTTTGGCCTATTTCGGCGAGTACAAAAGTCCCGCCTGCGGCAAATGTGATGTCTGCCTGAAAGTGCACAAGGAAGAGGTAAACAATAAAGACTTTAAAGACATTAGTACAGAAGTAAAAAAAGTTGCTTTATCAGGCATAAAAGACATTAAAGACCTTATTATCAAGGTTTCCCAAAAATTCACCCAAGAAAAAGTGGTGAAAGTGGTGAGGTGGATGATAGACAATGGACAATTGAACGTGAAAACGTGAAGACGTGGAGACGTGAAGACGAAACAAAAAACGTCTTGACAAATAAACTATTAAACAAGTGTTCTTTGATTTTTTGATTTGAATAATGAGAAAGGTATAACAGGGTAAGTATTATGGCAGACATGAAGAAGTCTTATTTATCCTGTGCCTCGAAGAGGCACCATCTCAATAACCCCGCACGTAAGTGTGGGGTAAAAGGATCCACATAGTGTCTACGAGCCTCGAAGAGGCGACACCCTGACAGACTCCTAACAAATGAGGATCAGTCAACTAAGGCCCTGTGGCTCCATAACACCATTCCACCCTTTCGCGGCATGCCAGACATAGCATCAGGGCAAGCATCTCTCGTGCCGCGAAGAGAGTTGATTGAGCATTCCATACCCCACACTTACGTGCGGGGTTACTAAAATTCGACCTCTTCGAGGCCGTAATTTAATTCATCACACAAATGAAATAGAAAACCAATGATATTAATATTAAAAAAACAACATATAATGAAAAAAATTGCAGTTTTAGTAATTACAATGCTCCTTGCAGGGGCAATTGCCAATGCACAGGAAAATTTAGTTCAATACGTTAATCCCTTGGTGGGCACAGATTTCCATGGGCACACCTATCCTGGTGCCATCGTGCCGTTCGGGGCGGTACAGCTCAGTCCCGACACCCGTTTGGATGGCTGGGATGGCTGCTCGGCCTATCACTACTCGGACAATGTGGTGTACGGCTTCAGCCACACCCACCTCAGCGGTACCGGCTGCTCCGACTATGGTGACATCCTGCTGATGCCCTTCACCGGAAAAGCCTCGGTCATCAATAGCGAGTATTGCTCCAAGTTCTCTCACAGCAAGGAGGTTGCAGAGCCTGGCTATTACTCGGTTATGCTCGACAAATACAACGTGAAGGCAGAGCTGACCTGCACCCCGCACGTGGGCGTGCATCGCTACACCTACCCTGACAATGATATGCCCAAAGGTATAATCATAGACCTCAAACATCGTGACATGGTGCTGAACAGCGTCATCAGCTACGATGCCAAGGCTAATAAAATTGTGGGATTACGTGATTCAAGGGCTTGGAACGAGCACCAAAAATTGAACTTTTCCATGCTGTTCTCCCAACGCATCACCAAAGTGGAATTCTATGTAAACGACCAGCGTGTGGATTCAGTCAACGCCATCACCGGCACCAACTGCAAAGCCATCATCTATTTTGCGGAAAACACAAAGCAAGTAGTGGTGAAAGTGGCCCTTTCCGCCGCCGCCCTCAACCTGAATGATGCCGACAAGAACCTGAAAGAGGTTCCCGATTTCGACTTCCACAAAGTCCACCATCAAGCCCGCGAAACTTGGAACGAAGAACTCAATAAAATCGTGGTGGAGACCAATGACATCGAGTTAAAGAAGGTTTTCTATACCGCACTGTATCATTGTTTTACTTCTCCCTATCTCTTCAATGATGTAGATGGAAAATACCGTGGCATGGACGGACTGACCCATCAGGCCAAAGAACATGATGTCTATACTGTTTTCTCCCTGTGGGACACCTATCGCGCCCTGCATCCGCTATTGGCACTCATCGACCGCAAGCGTACCGACGACTTTGTCTATACCTTCATGCGCCATTATGAACAAGGCGGCATGCTGCCCGTTTGGGAACTATCGGCATACGAAACCTGGTGTATGATCGGTTATCACAGCATTCCCGTCATTTACGATGCCTATCAGAAAGGCATTTTGGACCATTATTCTGACTATGAAAAACTCCAGATGCTCAATGCCATGGTAGCCAGTGCCAAACTGAAGCTCCTGGGTCGTCCGGAATATGCGAAATACGGCTTCATCCCCTCCGATTTCGAGCACGAATCCGTTTCCAAGACGTTGGAATATGCCTTCGACGACTGGTGCATCGCCCAATTCGCCAAAGCTTTAGGACAAGATGATATCTATCAGGAATTTATCAAAAGATCTCAGTTCTATAAAAACATCATGGATGCCAACGGTTTCATGCATCCCAAAGCAAATGGTGGTTTTCTGCAACACTTCAACCCCAAGGAAATCAACAATCACTTTACGGAAGCCAACTCCTGGCAGTATTCCACCTACGTGCCCCACGATTTCAACACCTACGTGGATTTGATGGGCGGAACAGCTGTCGCGGAACGCTTGTTGGACAGCCTCTTCGGCACCAGCTCGCTTACCTCCGGCCGCGAGCAGGTGGATGTCACTGGCCTGATTGGACAGTACGCCCACGGCAACGAGCCGAGCCACCATGCCGCCTACCTGTACAATTTCATCGGCAAGCCATGGAAAACCCAGCGCATGACCGACAGCATCATGCACAGCCTATACACCTCGCAACCCGACGGACTGTGCGGCAATGAAGACTGTGGTCAGATGTCCGCTTGGTACGTGCTTAGCGCCATGGGTTTCTACCCTGTTTGCCCCGGCGACAACCACTACATCATTGGCAGTCCGATGTTCGACAAGGTCACTATCAACCTGGAGAATGGCCAGCAGTTTGTCATCACTGCCGCCAACCGTAGCCGCAACGCCTGCTACATCCAATCCGCCAAGCTGAACGGCCAGAAATACGACAAATCCTATATCACCTTCGAAGACATCAAAGACGGCGGACAGCTCAATTTTGTCATGAGCACAAAGCCCAACACCAAATGGGGTGTGGGCAAGGGCAAGCAGCCCGAGAATCGCTTGGAGCCGACCATCACCATCGTTCCTAGCATCAACGCACCGCAACAGACGTTCAAAGACCAGCTGACCTTCTCCATCAGCCTGTTCCAGCCGGCACAAATCAGTGACAAAAAGCTGGTTTATCCTGCCACCACCGACAAAATCTATTTCACCACCGATGGCACCGAACCCGCAAGAAACTCAAGATTGGAATATACAGGCCCCGTTACCATCAAAGAGAACACCACTGTAAAAGCTATCAGCTATAATGAAGTAACAGGTCCCAGCCCCGTTATAGAAGCCAAGTTCTACCAATTTGCCCAGGACAAGAAAATCATACTGCACTCCCAATATTCCGAAATGTATTCGGCAGGCGGTGACAATGCATTGCTGGACGGCATCCGTGGACAGACTAACTTCCGTTTAGGCGGTTGGCAAGGCTATCATGGCAAGGACTTCGAAGCCACCATCGACCTGCTGAAAGTGAAAGACATCCACAAAGTAAGCATAGGCTTCCTGCAAGACACCCGCGCGTGGATTGTCTTCCCTACCTCTATGACCGTTGAGATTTCAGAAGACAACGTGAACTTCGAGCCTTATGGCACTTACATCAACCAGGTGGCTGCCAACGACTATGAAACGCAGATACAGGAGTTCCTCATTGACAAACCGGCTCATTGCCGTTACATCCGTATCAAAGCCAAGACCTTCGGCAAGCTACCCGACTGGCACCTCGGTGCCGGTGGCGACAGCCACATCTTTGTGGATGAAGTAACAGTAGAGTAATCTATACCAGCACAGTATGCTGTAATTTCTGGGCAAATTGAGTCACACCCTGATGTATGCGCTCAACAGTTTTTGGAGACGGCTTCCTTACTCCAGTTGCATAATGACTCAACTGTTTGCTATTAATGCCCGTGATTTTCTGAAGCCCTGTAAGAGTAAGAGTGTCGCCATAATATCTCAAAAAACTTGCAGTGTCATATACAAATTCAAACTCAAATTCAGGAAGAGCCTTGCCCGATTCGGCATTCAGTTCGTTCACTTCGTCGCGACACTCATAGAAATCCTCTTTTGCTTCTTCCACGGTACTTCCGCATCCAAGAAACATACAGTTGTGTTCCGTACTACGTGCGTGAATGGCGACCATTCCGTCTCGACTCACTTCAATAATTGCTTTTAACGTTTCCATTATCTGTTTTTTATTAGATTCTGATTCCAGATTGCTCCACTATATCATCTAAAGTACCATCGGGTACTTCCTTTGCGCCATGACGAGGTACTGGGAAATGGCTATTGTAATCGGACTAAACCAAAGGTCATGCCGTTTACCGTGCTTCACAAAATAGCACCCCTGTTTTCTTAACTTTCGTTCAAGTTCCGTGATTTTCATTCTTCTCCCATTCGTTATAGCACTGCAAAGATATAAAAAAATCTATCATTAAGACAACATATCGTAACTTTTTTTTTCACACTCATATTCAATTGTTTATATTTCAACTGCAAACTTTTTGTATTCATTTTGTAAAAGAATACGAAATATTCAGACATAAAATATTCATAGCAACTGCGTCTGCATAACTGTCAGGGGGCAGTTATCAACTTGACTGACCCCTGATCACTGATCACTGATCACTGAAAATTGGCACATTAGTACATTAACTAATTAGCACATTAAAAAAAAACGTATCTTTGCAGGTTAATTCTCAAACAACATGTACAGTCTCTATCTCAAAGAAATAAAAACCTTTTTAAGCTCGGTGCTGGGGTACATTTTCATCGCCGTATTCCTCATTGTGGCGGGGCTTTTCCTCTGGGTCTTCCCCAACATCAACAACGTGATTTTCGCCGGACTGTCCGACATCCAGGGCTTGTTCAACGTGGCGGAATTCCTCTTCATCTTCCTGGTACCCGCTATCACCATGCGTTCGTTCGCCGAGGAAAAGAAGAGCGGCACCCTCGAACTGCTGTTCACCAAGCCCCTCACCGACAACCAAATCATCGGAGCAAAGTTTTTGGCTTGCCTTACCTTGCTGGTTATCACGCTGATACCGACACTGGTTTACGTTATCACGGTGTATCTCATCGGTAACCCCGTAGGCAACATCGACATGGGAAGCACTTGGGGCTCCTACCTCGGACTAATCCTCCTAGGTTCCTCATTTATCGCCATCGGCCTGTTTTCTTCTTCGATCACCAACAACCAGATTGTAGCTTTCATCATTGCGGCCCTGCTCTGCTTCATCATGTTCTTCGCCTTCGACTTCATCTACTCCTTCTCCGCTCTCGGCAATTTCGGCTACTACATCAAAACCTTGGGTATCGCCGAGCACTATTCCGCTATCAGCAAGGGCGTTATCGACAGCCGCGACCTGATTTACTTCTTCAGCGTCATCTTCCTCTTCTTATTCGGCACCAAAATCGTATTGTTAAACAGAAAATGGTAAATCTTCTATAGTCATGAAAGAAAAAAACAACAACAGCCAGCGTTTTAAGAAGAATGCCATCACCGGATTGATTGTCAGCCTGCTCATCCTGATTGCGGTCAATATTCTCTCTTCTTTTTTCTTTTTCAGAATTGATTTGACCAAAGATAAAAGACTCTCCCTTTCACCCACGACGATTCAGATGCTGAAGAACTTGGACGACAAGGTTTCTATCCGTGTTTTTCTGGAAGGAGATAATCTTCCTGCTGATTATCAGTTATTTAGAGAAAAAACAAGAGATATGCTTCAGGAATTCAGAAGCTATTCCAAAAATATCCATGTCGAATTTATCGACCCTGTAAAGGATAAAACGCCGGAAGAAGTAAACACCATTTTCGGCGAGTTTGCCCAGAAGGGACTGAAACCCATCCCCATCAGCCAGGAGGATGCCAGCGGTTTCTCCACCCACTATATCGTACCGGGAGCCATGATTGCTTACCACAACCAGGAATATCCCGCCACCCTGATTGTGGCCGACCCCAGCGGCAACGATTGGCTGGAATACTCCATCCAGGAGCTGGAATACAACCTCGTTTCCTCCATCCGCAAACTCATGACCGCAAGCAAACCCAAGGTGGCGTTTCTGGACGGACACGGCGAGATGGACTTCTATTCCACCTCATGGATGGCATGGCAGCTGCAACGCTTTTACAATGTGGACCGTGTGCGCATCAACGGCAGGGTGAATGCCTTGAACGACATTGCCATTGAAGACACTGTCAGCCAGACGCTTACTATTCGCGGAAACAAATACGATGTGCTGATTGTGGCTCAGCCTACGGAGCCCTTCCCCGACGCCGACAAGTACGTCATCGACCAATTCCTGATGCGAGGCGGCAAGATTCTCTGGCTAATTGACGCTACCGACGCCTCCGCCGACAGTCTGCAGGATTGTCCCGAATTCTTCGCCACTCCTCGCAACCTGCGCCTCAACGACCTGTTCTTCAGCTATGGGGTACGCCTGAATCCCAATCTGATTCAGGACCTCAGCTGCCAGCAAATCCCCGTCGGTGTGGGCCAAATTGGCGACCAGCAGCAATACAAGTTCATGAACTTCCCATACTGCCTCAAAGTGGTAAACTTCACCGACCATCCCATTGTGCGCAATATCAAAGAGATAAAATCTGATTTTACAGGCACTATCGATTTTGTGGGCAAGGACAACGGGCTGAAAAAGACTCCCCTGCTGCTGACTTCAGAACGCACCAAAATCGTGCCAGCTCCGGCTATTGTCACCATCAACGTAGGCTTGGCCACACCCAACTTGCAGGAATACGCCTTCAAGTACCTGCCCATCGCCGCTATCGTGGAAGGCACGTTTGAGTCTGCCTTCAACGGCATTTTGCCTCTGGAATTTGATACAATGAAAGCCCTCGGTTTCTTGCAGAAGAGCGAGCCCACCCGCCAGATTTTTGTGGCCGACGGCGACATCATCCGCAATTTCATCGACCGCCAGCGCAACCAACCCTACCCCACCGGCTATGACATTTACACAGGCGTGATGTACGACAACACCAACTTCCTACTCAACTGCGTCAACTACCTCTGCGATGATGACGATCTTCTGCAAATCCGCTCCAAAAATTTCAAAATCGGCTCCTTGGATCCGGTCAAGGTCAGAAACCACAAGAATCTGTATTCCGTATTGAATATTGTCATTCCTTTGGCGTTGGTTATCCTAATGGGTATCATACTGATTATCATCAGAAAAGTGAAATACAGCAGAAAATAAAGCATTGTGTCACAGCTTATTGAGCAAATTCTACAACACAAAAGCGTTTCGTTTGTCGGCATGGAGAAAAACACGGGCAAAACGGAATGCCTCAACTATGTGCTGCGTGAGCTGTACCAGACTGACAAAAAAATCGCCATCACCTCTATCGGCATCGACGGCGAGAGTGTGGACCAGGTGACCGAAACACCCAAGCCGGAGATTGAGTTAGCCAAAGGTACCATTTTCATTACTTCTGAAAAACACTACAAGGAAAAACGCCCCACCTCCGACATTCTGGACATTTCCAACTTCAGCACTTCATTAGGCAGATTAGTCACCGCCAAGGCATTACAACGAGGGAAAGCTATCATTTCAGGCCCCAGCTCCACCGGCCGCCTCAAACAAGTGCTGGCCGAGATGCCTCGCTATGGCGTGGACATTACCTTGGTGGACGGTGCGCTGTCCCGCAAAAGTTTTGGTGCCCCCACCATCACTGAGAGTCTCATTTTGAGCACCGGAGCCGCCTTGTCGCCCCATCTCCCAGAGCTGATTCGCAAAACCCAGTTCGCCTGCCGTCTCATCCATTTGCCTGCCTTCACAGCCACCAACACCGACTGTCTGGCCGATGTTAATTCAGGCTTATGGGCACAGGATTCTGAGGGCCAGTGGCACGATTTGGAAATTCCCTCCACCCTGCTGCTGGACAAGTACAAAGACCGCTTGTTCAAATACGGCAACAGCTTTTACATCGGAGGCATCGTCACCGACAAAATCTTCGACTATCTAAGAATGCAGCCGAATATCAGCAAGACCGTTGTCATCGTGAAAGATTTTACCAAAATCTTCGCCGTTCCCGAGTCTGTCAATGCCTTCCTGAAGAAAGGCGGGCAATTATTTGTACTGTATGCGGCGAAACTGTTAGCGGTGTGTGTCAACCCCACCTCCCCCACCGGCTACAATATCAACTCCGCCCTCCTCCGTGAAAAGATGTCGGAGGCGCTACAGTTGCCGGTGTACGATGTGAAGCAGATTTAGGGATTAGGTTATAGGTATCAGGGGACAAGGGACAGGTTACAGATGTAATAAGGATATTTTCTTAGTGAGACGAAATTAATAATATACAAAAGATGGTATTAGTCATAGTCATTTTATTCCTATTCGCAATCAGCATTGCCCTTAGCGTGCGTGTGCTTTTTGCCATCAAAGATGGACAAATTGTCAAGCACGTCCTCTTTCTAAAGTACGTGAATATCATTCACCTTATCGCCGTAGGCTTATGGTTATTAACTCTTCCCTTGTTTGATGTTTTTATGTGGGGCAAAGACGAAGCAATATTCTTTTTTTTCATATACGCCCTGTTCGGTGTGACAGCACTGATAAGTAATATCGTTGTTCTTGTAGGACAATACATAAAGAAAAATAAATCGTAAAAATATGCTTCCGATTTTGTTTTTTTTGTATTTTTGCATCGTTGTTGTGCCATACAGCGCAGGCATGTAAAATTATTAGCGTCGATGTTTTTAATAATTTCAACCTTACAACGGCTGCTGTTTTTCAGGAGCCGTTTTTATGTCAAAGGCTGTCAATAACCATTTTTTATCATATCTATGATCAATAGCTATCACAAATCTGAATTGATCAGATTCATATACCTTTTTATCCTGATCTGATTTTTTCATATTGAAATTACCAAATTGAACGACAATCGGAATAAAATCTTCAATTTCAAACCCCAAAGCTTTTATACTTTTCCCATGCTTCTCATAAATGTGTTTCAATCCAAATCCTTTGTTAGTTACGGAATCATTCTCTCCCCAAACAATATCTATGAATCCTATATCATCCCTAAAAAGCGCTTTAATACATTCTCCTTGTTGAACTTTTAGCAGATGCTTGATGGCTTGTTTGGGTTGACCTTCAAACTGGGTGTAAATGATACCAAATGGTCCTTCTTGATATTTTTTCATTATCAAATATATTATAAAATAAAATTGCAAAAATACAATAATATTTCATATATTATAAGTTCAATTTTACATCATAAAAAAAGGACGTTTCGTAAAACGTCTCTCCCGGTTAAAATATAAAAAAGTAAACACAAAATTTAGCGTCTCTACCATCCCGCCCTTCGAGTAACCACTCTATGAGAAGGGATAATCTTTGAATATCAAAATATCAACTGTCAAAAATCCAGCCCCATTTCAACCTTGGCGGCTTCGCTCATCATCTCGAAATCCCATGGTGGATCGAAGGTCAGACGCAGGGAGACACCCTTCACACCCTCAATCTCTGACACCTTCTTCTTCACTTCAACGGGCAGTGACTCTGCCACTGGGCAATTGGGAGCTGTCAGCGTCATCAGGATATTGACAATATTATCTTCTTGTATTTCAATATTATAAATAAAGCCCAAATCCCAAATATTCACCGGAATCTCCGGATCGTAAATGGTCGATAGCACTTCTATGATCTGTTCTCTCGTCGGCATAATTGATACGAAATAAAATGCAAAGATAGCAATTTTTTTCGTATTTTTGCAGTTTAAACATCAGCAAAAATGAGAAAAATCATCCTATCCTTTATCGCCATAATGTTGCTATTCAGTAGTTGTAAGCAGGCGTATGACAACAGCGACAAGATGATTTTCCGCTATAACGAGTCGTCGGGCATCAATAGCCTTGACCCTGCTTTTTCCGCAGGACAATCGACCATCTGGCCCTGCAACCTGCTGTACAACGGCTTAGTTGACCTGGACGAGCAGATGCGCATTGTGCCCAGCATCGCCAAATCGTGGACCATCTCGCCCGACGGCACCGTCTATACCTTCACCTTACGCGATGACGTGTATTTCCACCAGACAGAATTTTTCCCGCAAAAGCGCAAAGTTACCGCCGACGACTTTGTCTATAGCCTCGGCCGCATCGTCGATGGCAACGTGGCCTCGCCAGGAGCCTGGATTTTCCAGAAAGTGAAACGTGACAACGAAGGCAAACCGGCTTTCAAAGCACTCAACGACAGCACTTTCCAAATCACATTGTCTGAAGATTTCCCACCGTTTTTGGGTATTCTAGCCATGAAATATTGTTCAGTAGTGCCACATGAAGTAGTGGAAAAATACGGCAAAGATTTTCGCACCCACCCTGTCGGTACCGGTCCGTTCAAATTCCAACTATGGGAGGAAGGCGTGAAGCTGGTGCTCCGCAAAAATCCCGACTATTTCGAGACTGACGAGGAAGGCAATCGCCTACCCTATCTGGATGCTGTCGCCATCACGTTTATCGTGGACAAGCAGTCGGTGTTCATGGAGTTCATGAAGGGTTCGCTGGATTTCATGTCGGGCATTGACGCCTGCTACAAGGACGCTTTGTTGACCAAGACCGGAGAGCTGAATCCCGACTATGCCGACCGTGTCAAGCTGTTGACAGGCCCTTACCTCAACACCGAATACCTGGGTTTCATGCTGAAAGATGAGGGCAAAAACAACCCCTTGCTGAAAAAAGAGGTGCGTCAAGCCATCAACCATGGTTTTGACCGCGAGAAGATGATGCGCTACCTGCGCAACAACACCGGTTACCCCGGCACCAGCGGTTTTGTGCCGATGGGCTTGTCCTCTTTCGACACCTCCAAGGTGAAAGGCTACAACTACAATCCCGCCAAAGCACTGGAACTGCTAGCCAAAGCCGGCTATCCCAACGGCAAGGGACTTCCTCCGATTCCCCTTTCCGTATCTGCCAACTATCTCGATATCAGCCAATATATCCAGCACGAGTTGGAGCAAATCGGCATTCCCATCACGCTTGATGTTCAGCAGGCCGCCCAGCAGCGGCAGATGATGCGCAACTACCAGCTGCCTTTCTTCCGCGGCTCCTGGATCTGCGACTACCCAGACCCCGAAAATTATTTGTCCCTATTCTACTCCAAGAACCTCCAGCCCAACGGCTCCAACTACACCCACTATGTGAACCCCAATTACGACAAACTCTTCGAGAAATCCCAACGCTGCTTCAACGACTCATTGCGCAACCTTTACTATACCCAACTCGATGCCATGCTGATGGAAGATGCCCCCGTGGTGGTGCTGTACTACGACAAAGTGCTGCGTTTTGTCGGCATCAATGTGGAAGGTATGGACACTAATCCAATCAACATGTTAGACTTGCGAAGAGTGAAAATTAAGTTGAAAACTGAAAACTGAAAACTGAAAATTGAAAGTTATAACTACCCCGCCCCTCAGGCACCCCTTCTAAAAGAAGGGGAATTTAAACTCCCCTTATGCGCAGCATGACTCCCCTGATGCGAAGCATCACTTCCCTGACTCCTAACCCCGAAACCCTATCATCCCGTAATCCTGTAATCCTGTAATCAATTAATCAGAACAAACACCATGCTTTTCAAAGACGTCCTAGTAGATGACTCCCTTAAAAAAAGGCTCATCGGTTTAGTGAAAGAAAATCGTATCAGCCATGCGCAACTGTTTTTGGCACAAGCAGGTTCGCATGCCTTCGCCTTGGCTATGGCCTACGCACAGTATATCTGCTGCGAGCATCCCGGCGAGGACGACTCCTGCGGCACATGTCCTTCCTGCGCCAAGTTCGCCAAGCTGTCACACCCCGACGTCCACATCATCTTCCCGAACTGCACCACCAACGAGGTGAAAAAAGACCCCGACTTCACCCAATTCGCCGCCAAATTCCGCCAGTTTGTCTTCGACCACAACTACCATATCGACATCAACGACTGGCTGATGGAGCTGGGCGGTGAGAACAAGCAAGCCTACATCAACACCCGCGACTGCGCTTTTATCGTCAATCAGAATAGCATCAAATCCTACGAAGGCGGATACAAAATATATATAATATGGTCGGCAGACCGACTTTATCGTGATGCGGCGCCCAAATTGCTGAAAACGCTGGAAGAGCCGGAGAACAAGACCCTCTTCATCCTCATCACCGAGAACACCGAGAAGATGTTGTCCACCATCCTGTCGCGTACCCAACTGGTCAAGATTCCCAAACTGAAAACCGAAGTCATACAACAGCAGTTGATGAAGGAGTTTGGCATCGACGAGGGGCAAGCCACCGACATCGCCACTTTGGCAGACGGCAACTACAACCGTGCCATGGAACTGATGAACGATGACAGTGACTACAAAGAGATGCTGGCGCAAGTACAACTGATACTGGGCAGCATGACCGCCCTGGCCCAGCCTATGCCCAACAAGGCCGAAGTCAATTTTCTGGAAGTGCGCGACTGCTTCGACAGCATCATCGCCCGTGGCCGCGAATACCAGAAGAACTTCCTCTCCGCCTTTATCCACGTTTTGCGTGCCATGCTGATGAAAAACAGCCATCAGGAGGCCGTCAGCAAAGCCAGCAGCATGGAAAAAGACCTCATTGAGCGCTATGCCAAGGTCTTTTCTTTGAAAAATGTGTCACAAATTTTCGACGAATGCAACCGCACGATGTACCATATCGAACGTAACGGCAACTCATCACTGGTGTTTACTGACTGGTATCTGAAGGTGGCAGAACTGATTGCTCCTCGCCCTTAACCCTCGGTATCGGCCTGACATACAGGTCCTCCACCGTTTCAGGACGATAAAAACCCAGCCAGCGGAAATCCTTCAGCCGCCGGTCTTTGTCCGTCAAATCTTTATCCGGATAGATTTTCCCGTCAGGGTCATTGTAGAACACAATGCCGTCTATCTCATTGTCTGTCAGAATAATCTTCATCTCGCTAGTCGCCGACACATTCACCCCCATCAGGGCCGTATCCTCATCGGTGATAAAATACACACATTCCGCATTGTTGAACACATACACCGTCTTCAGCTGTTTGTTCTCTATATGCCCCTCTATCGTCATTCCCTTAATCTGGTTAAACTCCTGTCCTTCGAACATGGAAGAGACTATATAGCTGGATTTCTTCAGTGTAACAATCACATTGACAGAATCTTTCAGATAGAACGTAATGGTATCTGCGCTTAGCTGGTTCTCGCCCGACCACATCACTGGATTATAGAACATCGTAATCAAAGAATCCTTGACACTGTATGCCAGCGAATCACAAGCCCCTTGCATGTCCTTGCGATAGAATTTCACTTTATTGAATGCCATTATCACTTGCGGTTCCTGCAAGGTATCGAATAAAATCCTCAAAGTGTCGGAATGCAAAAACAATGAGTCTTTGCCTTCATCAATCAAAATCAGCTGGTTGCTATCCGTAGCAATCGAATAGCCCCCTAACTCATAGTGTTCCACATAATTACCTTTCAACACATAACCCTTCACCGTGTCGGAAATCACCACATTGTTCCAACCTATCCCATAGCGCAGGTTCCTGTCATAATACACACTGTCGGCTACCAAATGCTGCGAAGTATTGATTAATTCAACGTCATCTACCAGCGTAGCTATGTCAGTCTTGGTCTCATACCAGCCAGAAGAGGTATAAATGGTGTTATCATCAGACACCATGTGCGTCCGTGAAATAAAATAGACTGTTTCCTTCAATGTATTATAGAGCAATGAATCACAGTCCATCGTATAGGAAGTACTTTTCAATAATACATCCTGTGTCAGTAGCACCTCGTCACGCTTGGTATAGTAATGTCCTTGAAGGCTGCTCAAGGTATCCTCCACATTAATCATCGTACCTCCTGTCAGGAAATAACCCACATCACGGCTCAAATCGTAGGTCATACTATCGGAGTACAAATGGGCAGTACCATGCACCATTTCAACCTTTCTGGCAATAGAAGCCGTACGGTCATTGCCATTGTAGTAAGCTTTCCTTCCATACAGCTGCACCGAATCGTCCACATTAATGCGTACCGGTCTCCCGAAAGCGATCAGGTAGTTTTCATCCTCATAGTAATATGCGCTATCGCAATAACCGATAGTGTTATCGTGCCGGAAGACCACATGTCCCAACAAGCGCTGTGCGCCCGGCAACAGATTCTCATCATATTCCAACAAGTCGGCACGGGTATTGATTTTCTTGTTCGACTGGGCACGTCCCTCCCCCAAGACCGTCATCAGGCCCAACAAAATAAAAATCACACCCCAACGAAAACACCTGTTATTCATGACTTACACTTTCTCCATTCACGCTGACAATTCTTCCCTGGTCATAGACCGTTACTTTCAAGGTATCGCCCTCTGCATTCAGTTCGATATCTTCGCCTTGTTTCTGATTATTTTGATAATGAACAATCCTGATAAGATTTCCGTTAAGATTATAGCCCATCTGCACCCCATTGCCCTTATCAAATTGGCCTTCCCCAACCAGAACACCACGATCATCATAATAACTCCAGTCCCCATCAAAAAGGTCTTCAAAAAAGCTCCCTTGCTCAACAATCTCTCCATTAGGATAATACAGCGTATAAAGTCCATGTTTTTTGCCATGAAGATAATGGACGACGGAAGTTTTAAAACCTTTGATATCATAAGTTTCTTCCACACCCTCCAACAAATCATCCTGATAGGTACAGCGAGTATCTAATTTACCGTTGATATAATATTTGACAAACTGACCATGCTTTTTGCCGTTTTTCATCTCCACCTCGATTTTGATGGGATGAGGCACATTGATAAAATAGTATTTGCACAAACCGTTTTCTTTTCCAAAACGATAAGGTATAGAAGATTTGAGACTTCCGTCTCCAAAATATTCCTCCTTGGTTTTCGTGCACGCCAACAACACCATCATTACCATCACCAGCAGAGCTATTATTTTGATTTTCTTCATTTTAGTATTGATTTTAACTGAGAACAAAGAGTTATAAATTAAGAATGTGTGATTAATTCTGAATTTTGAACTTTGAATTTTGAATTATATTCAAATGACCGTAAACAACAACGACAACATCAATCCCAAATACGTGCCCACGGCATAGCCCACCAAGCCGATAACAATACCGCTAATCAGTACCTTGCGGTTGCCCATGGCACCCACCACTGGCGGAATGAACGGCGGAGAGCAGAGCAGTCCTACCTGTCCCACCACAAACAAATCGCCTTCCACCTTGAAAATACGGCTCAATATCAGATGTATCACCAAAGCCACCAGCATAATGAAAGCGATAAAACCCATCACCGCCAAGGCCGATGCATCAATGCTGTAAATGTCAAACTGGGAGGCCACCACCACGCTGAAAATCAGAATAAAAAACATACCCAACTCGAAAGTCTTGGGAAGATTACGGATCCATGGAACAAAAGAGGCGGCAATAGCCAGAGTGGTGATGGTAAGAATGATAATCAATTCATTCAGTTTTCCGGTAATCAATAAGGAAAGACCCGCGCCTATGGCCAACATGACTACCGACAAAAGCAGGCCTAAGAGCATCTTCCCGAAAACACCCTTGGAAAACATGCCACTATATTCCTCAAAACTGTCATCTTTTACATTAACCAATTCTGATTCAACAGTTTGTGTCTTGTCACTAAACGGCAACAACTTGCGGAACAACTTATACCCTCCGCCCACAAAAAACATAATCAGCGGAAAGGTTACCACCATCTCGAAAGTATAGGCGATAACAATAATGGACTCGTCGACATGCAAGGCTGAACCCAGCGCGAAGAAGTTCATGGTGCCACCCGTGTAGATACCCGTCATCATAGCCGCCACATTACCCAAGTCCTTGATTCCAGCATTCCGGAAAGCAAAATAACCCAAAATCACCGAAGTGACAATGGCAAACAAACCGGTAAACAGCACAATGAAGGTTTTCGGCAGGGATTTGGTCCACAATTTGAAATCCGAATTGAAGAGCATCAGCGGAATCGCCAATGGAACGGTAATATTCATCAGCATTTTGCTGATACTTCCCATCTGGACAGCACCCTCGGCATCGCCCGTCGGAATCAGTCCCGCCAAAGCCAAGATAATACCCACGGCATACGCCATAATCACCGTTCCCACCTTCTTCACCCAGTCGAAACGATTATACAAAAGGATGATAATCACCGGACCGAGAAGGTAAACTAACGTTATCAAGGTAACATTCATACAATAATATTTAAAATAACCTGCAAAGATACAAAAATTATCAATGTGCGGATTAAACTGAAAACTGAAAACTGAAAACTGAAATTTTTAATTTGAATTATGAATTTTGAATTCTGAATTCCATAAAATCAATTTGCACATTAGCACATTGTATCATTAGCACATTAACTAATTTGCTAATTTGCTAATTATTTTTCGTATCTTTGCAATTTATATCTTCTAGCATGCTTGACCTCATTTTAAATCAGATCAGAGACAAAAAAATCATCATCCTCGGTTTTGGTCGCGAAGGCGCCTCTTCCTATCGTTTCCTGCGCAAACACTTCCCCGACATGGAGATTGTGGCGGCCGACCGAAGCGAGTCGCTCAACACCAGAGAGTACCAAAACGACCCGAAACTGAAATTTGTTCTGGGAGAGAAATACGCCGACAACCTCAACGATTACGACCTGATTTTCAAGACCCCAGGTGTCAACCTCAACCATATCAACTATTTTATCCAGCCGCATCGCATTACCTCGCAGACCGAACTGTTTCTGTACGGCTACAACCAGCAAGTGATTGGCATCACCGGCACAAAGGGCAAAAGCACCACCTCCTCGCTGATATACCATATTTTATCCCATAGTCGTGGCAACACCTTTCTGGCAGGCAACATCGGCATCCCCTTTTTCGACATCATCGACCAACTGGACGAGGATTCCATCATTGTGGCTGAACTGTCGGCCCATCAACTGGAATATACTACCATGTCGCCGCATATCGCACTGCTGCTCAACATGTACCAAGAGCATCTCGATCATTTCGCCTCGCTCAGCAACTACCAGCTGGCAAAAATGAATATCACCAAATACCAGTCCGAAGAGGATGTATTGATATACAACGCCGAGGACGAACATATCCCTCTCCTCATCAAGAGCCACAACTACCAGCGCAAGATGTTCAAGTTCAGCAGCATGCATGCCATTGACACCGGCTGCTACTGTCTCGATGACACGGTGATTCGCGTGGACAAAGGGCAGGTGTTAGGCGAATACGACCTGTACCGCTACGACAATCTGCCGGGACGGCACAACTACAACAACATCATGGCCGCTATCTTGGCTGTCAAACAGTTCAATATCAGCGACGAAGATATCCTCCAATATCTGGCCAGTTTCAAGGGTTTGGAGCATCGAATCGAGTTGGTAGGCACTTTCAACGGGGTCAAGTTTTACAACGACAGCATCTCCACCATTCCCGAAGCGGCCATCGCTGCCGTCAAGGCGTTGCGCAAAGTTGACACCCTTATCATTGGCGGCTTCGACCGTGGCATTAGTTACGACATTCTGATCGATTATCTTCACCAGAATCCTATCGCCCATGTGGTTTTCACAGGTCCTGCCGGTCGCCGCATCCAACAGGAATGGGAGTCCAAATATCCTATGCCAGAAGCATTTATCATCGAAGACAACTTCACCAAGATTGTGGACTACTGCCTCCATAACACCACCCCTGGGAAAATCTGCCTGCTATCCCCCGCCGCTTCCAGCTACGACCAGTTCAAGAATTTCGAGGAAAGGGGACGGCGTTTCAAAAGCGAATTACAACATTTTGCAGATAATAACGTTATAGAAAAAAACACCGAACATGAATAGAAGTATTTTTATCATTCCTATATTGATTTTGATGCTGTCAGCATGCACCCAGGCCCAGTCCGAATCGGATAACGACCTGCCGCCCGAAACCGAGCAGGTGATTTCCATGGCCATGGACAACCCCAACTTCAACAAAACGCCCTCACAAGTGAAAGAAACATACGAGGAAGACCTGTCTGGCAACATCATTATGCTGGATGACGAAAGTTTTGTCGCCAGAATCACCGATATCGACAACGAAAAAGGCCTGCAATACAAGGGCATGACCCCCTGTATTGTGGACTTTTACGCCGACTGGTGCCGTCCATGCAGCTCCTTGCACCCCATTCTGGTGGACCTCGCCAAAGAATATAAAGGCAAACTGATCATATATAAGGTCAATACCGACAAAGCCACCAAAACCGCTTCCGCACTGGGGATCACCAGCATTCCCACCCTGCTCTTTTTCAAACGTAACGCCCAACCCGGAGCTATTCGCGGAGCACTGCCCAAGAAAGATCTGAAAAAAGTCATCGACCAATTCCTTCAGGAAGGCGAAGAAAAGTAACACCGCACACATTGAAAAAAACATTTCTCTGTTTCCTAATTCTCGCCACTTGCGGATACAAATCCTTTGCCCAACATGCGGATGCTTGTGAGGAGACCTCCGAGCGTCTAAAAGCCATTGAGCAGCGTTTCGCACATCTTGACAGCCAAGATCCGGAAGTCATCACCTTACACTATTATTTCCTGCGGGATTGCATTGACGAACTCCAAAAATTAAAGGACAACGGAGATGACATTCTTTTTTATTGTCAGAATAAAAAAGATCTGAAAGCCAAAGGGATGCTATTGCTGTCAATAGCAGACTCTCTTCAAACGGTCTTTACAGAACAAATCAAAATAGTAGATGACCTGTTTTACCAGAAAGCCAAGATAGAATATATCTTCGCGGACAATGACCGCACCGAATACTACCTCAACCGGGCTCTGCAGTTCAACCGCCACAATGTGGATGCGTTGATCCTGAAGACCAAACTGAAATTCGAAGAGAAAGACTATGACGAATGTTTGGTTTTATTCAAAGAACTATTCAATCAAAACACCCTCAGCGAGGCGCAGGAAAACGAGGTATATAATTTATCCTCAGCCTATTACTACGAAATCTACAATTTAGGAGACTCTTTGGTGAAAGCCGACAAAGGCGCTTACGCCATCGACCTGTTCCAGTTACTGGAGACCTTTTGTCACGAGATACCCTCCACTTACTGCAACGACGACTATTACCATGGCTTACTCCGCTCAAAGCAAGGCGTTTATGAGTCCTACATCGCCATTGCCCGCGCCGCCCACGAACGCAAAAACTATGAATTAGAGAAGAAGTTCCTCCGCTATGCGGAAGAATATCTTAAAGAGAATGGGATGGATTGAAACTATTTCTGTGGATTCAAGGCAAGGGGCGCGCCTAGTTTCTCGAAATTGTCATTGTTTTTCAAACGGTAATAATTTCCACCGTAATACAGATAATATTGCTGGTCGAAATATACAATCTCCACTTTCTCCGCAGAGATACCCTTAACCTGCAACATGTTTCCTGAACAATAATAAGTCATCCTGTTCTTGATCGGAGTACTCCACTGCTGCACCTCAAAATAGTCAACAACCCCCTCCGTAGAGGCCACATCTTTGAAATCGGCATCCTTACACTGTACCCTTATCTTTTTCTGGGAAATAATTTTTTCCACCACAACCACGTCATCATTGGCGGGTTCCACATTGTCCGCATAACTGAAATCCACCTCATCATACGTCTCCTCATCTATCGGAATCGTCAATGAGTCAACCTGTTCCACCGCATTACTGGAACTTGCGGATTGGGATTCGTTGCGTACAATATTCACATACTTGACAACGGTATCCTTTTTATTGTCCGGCTTGTAAATATGCTCAATGGTTTGGGTGAACGACCTTGTATTGTTCTGAATCATGGAAAAAATGACAAAAGAGAGCACACAAATCGCAAAACCCGCAAGAAGTCCCATCGCGAAGTATAGCCACTTCTTCTCTTTTTTTACCTGATTTTCAGACATATACAAATATAATTAACGTTCACTTTTATGAAACAAAAATACAATTTATTTTTGATTTACACCTATCTATTTTTATCATTTTCAAGCATATTTTGCCACAACATAAAAAAAACTCCAAACTCCCTATCAAAAAATCTCCAAACTCCCTATCAGAAAATCTTCAAACTCCCTATTAAAAAATCTTCAAACTCCCTATTAAAAATAAATTATCTGATTGTAATTCAAATATTTTTTGTATTTTTGCAGCATAAATAAAAAAAGCAAAAAATGGATCAAGAAAAGCCGTATTTAAAACGAGTTTCTGATGAGATGTTAAAGCTGCAATTAGAAGCTGCTGGAGTTGTGTTAATTGAGGGGGCAAAGTGGTGCGGAAAAACGACCACAGCCCTTCAACAAGCCAACAGCGTCCTATTTATGGATGAGCCGAAGCGGAAGGTTGAATACCTGCATTTGGCGGATTCTGACATTGACGTGCTACTGGAAGGCGACACCCCTAGACTGATTGACGAATGGCAGAAGGCCCCACAGTTTTGGGACGCTTGCCGCTTTTGGGTGGACAGGCGAAATGAAGATGGCCAATTCATCTTGACGGGAAGTGCGGAACCTGTGGACCAAAGCAAGATGAGTCATACTGGCACAGGGCGGGTTGGTTGGGTAAAGATGCGTCCCATGTCGCTGTATGAATCGGGAGAGTCCAATGGCAGCATTTCGCTTGGCAGGCTCTTCGAAGGGGAGTTCAAACCTGCCGAAGGAAACGAACTGAATCTGAGCGATATATGCTATCTTATCTGTCGCGGCGGATGGCCAAAAGCCATTGGCAAGTCGGAACGTGCGGCGCTTCGCCAAGCATTCAACTACGTGGATGCGGTGGTTAAACGTGAAATTATTGAGGTTGATGCGGTACACCGAAGCGAGGCCAACACGCGCCGGCTGCTACGCAGTTACGCCCGCCACCAAGCTTCACAAGCCACCAACGGCACCATTGCTGCCGACCTGAGAGCCAATGATGGCGACAGTCTGAACGACAACACCATCGCCTCTTATCTGAACGCATTGCGCAAAATTTTCGTAATTGAGGATATGGAGGCTTGGAATCCGAACCTGCGTTCCAAAGCTACCATACGGACCACCAACACACGCTATTTCGTTGATCCAAGCGTCGCAACGGCATCCTTGGGTTTAGGACCCCATGATCTGATGAAAGACCTCAACACGTTAGGCCTCTTTTTCGAGACCCTGGCGGTCCGCGACCTGCGTGTTTATGCCGAAGCCCTGGACGGCAGCGTGTTCCATTACCGCGACAATAACGGACTGGAGTGCGACAGTGTGCTGCATCTTCGCAATGGCCATTACGGTCTAATTGAGATCAAACTGGGCGGGGAGACCTTAATCAAAGAAGGGGCTTCCAACCTTTTGTCGTTGGCGAAAAAAATTGATACGGAAAAAATGTTCGCTCCCTCCTTCCTGATGGTTGTCGTGGGAACTGGACGATATGCCTACCGCCGCGAAGATGGAGTGTTAGTCGTTCCGATAGGCTGCTTGAAAAACTAATCTCTCACCAATGAAATATTTTTGTATTTTTGTAGTTTGATTTAAAATAATAAAGATGAAGAAACTCAGTGTTGTTCTAACCCTCGTAATGCTGCTTATAGGCAGTGTATTCGCACAAGAAACTCCCGTCACGTGGGATTTCAAGACCGTAAAAGTCAATGACTCCATTGCAGAATTACAGTTCCATGCTTCCATTCAGGAAAACTGGCATCTGTACTCCCAATACCACAATAACGGCATGGAGATGCCCATAGAGTTCAGCTTCACCGCAGACAAAAACTATAAACGCATCGGCAAAGTGACGGAACCCAAGCCGATTGTGCATTACGACCCGATGTTCAACGACACCTCGAAGTATTTTGTCAATAGTGTCACTTTCAAGCAGAAAGTGAAAATCCTGCAGAACGAGCCTTTTACCATCAAGGGCAGATTGTCCGGACAGTCGTGCATTGACGGACGCTGTGTTGCCCTCGACAAAAAATTCAGTTTCGACATCAAGGGTTTTGACCATGCGGTAGCCGAGGCCTCCTCCACTGAAGAAGTAATCCCCGAAGAAAATAACGAGGCAATCTCCGAAGTAAACACCGAAGAACCTGCCATACAAACTATTACAGATGATTCCACCGACAAAAAGGAAGAGTCGCTATGGTCTTTCTTTATCATAGCGTTCCTGGGTGGTCTGGTAGGCTTGCTTATGCCTTGCGTTTTCCCCATGATTCCCATGACCGTTTCATTCTTCATGAAGCAGGGCGACAAAGCCAAGTTCCATGCCCTCGTCTATGGCTTGTCCATCGTGGTGATTTATGTGATTTTCGGCATTGTCCTCTCCCTGATTTTTGGTCCTGACTTTGCCAACATTCTCAGCACACACTGGATTCCCAACATCCTGTTTGCCATCATCTTCATCATTTTCGCCCTGTCGTTCTTCGGCTATTTTGAAATCACCCTGCCCAGCAGCTGGGTCAACAAATCAGCCAAAATGGAGAACACGGGTGGTTTGATCGGTATCTTTTTCATGGCTCTCACGTTGGTGTTGGTGTCATTTTCCTGCACCCTGCCTATTGCCGGTGCCGTGGCCTTGAACTCTGTCGGTGGCTCCTTGCTGAAACCCATCATCGGCATGTTGGGTTTCTCGCTGGGTATCGCCATCCCTTTCACACTTTTTGCCTTTTTCCCAGGTTTGCTGAAAAAAATGCCGAAATCCGGCGGATGGATGAATACGCTGAAAGTCGTTCTGGCCTTTGTGGAATTAGCGTTTGCGCTGAAATTCATCAACGTACCAGACCAAACCTACCACTGGGGCATCCTCGACCGTGAGGTATACCTGGCCTTATGGATCGTGCTCTTTTCCCTCATGGGCATCTACCTCCTCGGCAAAATCAAATTCCCCTTGGATGATGACATGCCCGTACAGAAAAGTCCTTTCCGCTTCATGATGGCCATCCTCACTTTCGCCTTCGTGGTCTATATGATTCCCGGCATGTTCGGTGCCCCACTGAAAGCTATCTCCGGCTGGTTGCCACCCATGACCACCCAGGATTTCGACATCAACAATGTGGTACGGACAGAAGCCGGCAATTCCAGCAACAATACCATCAGCATGGATGAGGCGGTTCTGTATGTCGACCAACTGGATTTACCCCATGGCATCCAGGGTTACTTCGACTATGACCAGGCTTTGCGTGTGGCCAAAAAACTGAACAAACCCGTATTCATCGACTTCACCGGCCATGGTTGCGTGAACTGCCGTAACGTGGAGAACGCCGTATGGATTGACCCGCAGGTGAGAAAGATGTTCGCCGAAGAGTTTGTGGTGGTAGCCCTTTATGTGGATGACAAAAACATACAGCTTCCTGAAGACCAACAGCTTGTGGATGTAGATGGCGACCCCATTACCACCTTGGGAGGCAAGAACATGTTCATCCAAAACACAATCTATAAAGAAAACTCACAGCCCTGCTATTTCATCGTGGACACTGACGGTTCGGTATTGGCAGGCCCCACCTATTATGAGAAAGATGTCAACAGGTATATGCAATTCCTGAAATCCGGCATCAAGGCTTATCAAGAAAAACATCAATAACATTCCTCTGAATAATATCTTCTGAAATGAAAGCAAAAAAACTCATACTCGCACTCCTTTCAGGCTTATTGCTGTGGCTGTCATGGAATCCCAACGGACTGCCATTCCTGATATTTTTCGCCTTTGTTCCCTTATTGGTCATCAGCGACTTACTGATTGGCGAAGGACGCAAGCATTCCACTGGACTGGTTTTCTGCTACAGTTTGATTGCCTTTCTTATATGGAATACCGGCACCACCTGGTGGATTTTCAACAGCACAGGTCCCGGTGCCATCGCCACCTTCATCCTCAACAGCAGTTTCATGGCTTTTGTCATCGCCGCCTGGCATTTCTGCCGCCGGAAAGGCATTCCCGGATGGCTGCAACCCATTGCCCTCGTCTCTTTCTGGATGTCGTTCGAGTTCTTGCACCTCAACTGGGACCTGACCTGGCCTTGGCTGAACCTCGGCAATGTCTTTGACAGCTGTACCCAGTACGTGCAATGGTATGAATACACCGGAACTTTCGGCGGAACGCTTTGGGTTTTAGTAGCCAACTTCCTGATTTATTACACCATACGCTTCTTTAACAGTAAAAGAAAAATGGCTATTGCCTTCGGTTCTGTCTTCGTATTATGGATTGCATTGCCCGTGATTTCTTCTGTGCTGATCTATCATCATTACAAGAATAATCTCCGACACGACAATCCTGTGGAAGCCATTATCGTTCAGCATAATACGGAAGCTTACGAAGAACAGTTCCGCATGTCGAACATCGAACACACCATGCGCATTCTGAAGGTGGCTTTGCCATTGGTGACCGACAGCACGCAGCTGATTGTCACGGCAGAGTCGTCTATTTCGCATACCATTTCGGCCAATGCCTTATTAGACAGAAGTTATCCAACGGAAAGCTATCTTTATTTTGGCTTTACCGTGCTGGATTCGGTGATCGCACACTATCCCAATTTGAATTTCATTGTAGGTCTCTCCACCTTCGAAACCTTTACGGAAGAGCCTGATATAGTATATATGAAGAGAGAAGACGGACTGTACCAGTCGGTGCATAACTCCGCCACCTGCTACAACAAGTACGGGGCGACCGACCTGTACCACAAGAGCCGTCTGGTGCCCGGTGTGGAGAAGATGCCCTTCCCGAAACTGTTCTTCTTCCTGGAAGATCTGGTGATTGATTTAGGAGGTCCGCGCACTTCGTTAAGTCCCGACACCGCACAGCATGCTTTCCAGACCACCATCAACAACGGCACGGTCAAAGTCGGCACGGTAATCTGCTACGAATCCGCCTACGGTGAAATATTTTCCGGCTTTGTCAAGGATGGTGCCCAGCTGATGGCGGTCATCACCAACGATGCCTGGTGGGGTGATACGCCCGGCTACAAGCAGCACTTCCTATTCTCGCGTCTGCGTGCCGTGGAGAGCCGCCGTACCGTACTGCGCTCCTCCAACCCCGGCATCTCTGCCTTCATCGACGAGAGCGGTGATGTGCATCAGGCCACAAAATACAACACCCGTTTGGCCATCAAGCAGACTGTTTACCCCAACGACTACCTCACTTTCTACACCCGCCATGGCGACTATCTGGCGCGCATCGCGGTGGTATTTGCTGCCATCTGTCTCCTTTGGACACTGCTGCTGTGGGGAATAAGACTCTTGACAAAAAAACAAAAAACAATAGATTAATTGATTACAAGGATTACAGAATTACAGAATGAAAAATAATCCTGTAATCCCGTAATCCATTAATCCTGTAATCCTCCTCAACTTTTCACCTTTTAACCTTCTAACCCTCTAACCCTCTCACTCTCATGAAAAACCTCCTCACCACCATCTTCCTCCTCGCCAACCTCTTCACAGCGGCTCATGCCCAAGTCATCGTTGGAGCGGAGCGCACAGAGCTATATTTTGACCAGCTGGAAGGCAAGAGAATCGCAGTTTGTGGCAACCAGTCCTCAAGAGTGGGTTCACAGCATTTGGTGGATACGTTGGTGGCTTCAGGATTCAATGTAGTGTCCATCTTCTGCCCCGAACACGGTTTCCGAGGAGATGCCGAGGCCGGCGCGCATGTCAGCTCCTCCGTGGATGCCAAAACCGGCATTCCCATTGTTTCCCTATATGGCAAAAACAAGAAACCCGACCTCAGCCAGAGCAATATCGATTTGATAATCTTTGACATACAGGATGTAGGCTGCCGTTTCTACACCTATATCTCTACTTTGCACTACGTGATGGAAGCCGCTGCCGAAAACGACGTGGAAGTCATGATTCTGGACCGTCCCAACCCCAACGGCTACTTTGTCGATGGACCGGTTTTGGACACCAACTACCGCTCCTTTGTCGGCATGCATCCTATTCCCGTGGTGCACGGCATGACTATAGGCGAGTACGGTCGTATGATCAATGGCGAAGGCTGGCTTGCCAAGGGCATCCATTGCAAGCTGCAAGTGGTGCCGATGGACAATTACGACCACAACACCCGCTATGTCCTGCCCATCGCCCCATCGCCCAACCTGCAAACCCCCGAAGCCATTTACCTCTACCCTTCCCTCTGCCTCTTCGAGGGAACCCCCATCAGCATCGGCAGAGGCACCGACATCCCGTTCCAAGTTTATGGACATCCACAGCTTACTGCCGGCGACTATTATTTCACCCCCAGACCCATCAAAGGAGTATCGGAAAATCCGCCCCAGAATGGTCAGAAATGCCGAGGTTACAACTTAAGTAACTATGCCACAGCGAATTTACAAGGAAGCAACAGTTTCAGCATACAATATCTCCTTGAGGCCTACAAGCATTTCCCCGACAAGGCCAAATTCTTCAATGCCAATCTCTTTTTCGACAAATTAGCCGGCACCAACCAACTGCGCAAGGACATCATCGCAGGCAAGAGCGAGGAGGAAATCCGAACCTCGTGGCAGCCGAAATTACAGAAATTCAAAGAGATAAGACAACAGTATTTATTATATCCTGATTTCGAATAATGATAGCCTCCCTCCTCACCCTAGACCAAAGCATCTTTCTGTTTTTCAACGGATTGCATTGTTCATGGGCGGATGTTTTCTTCTACTGGGTTTCCAACCGCTTTGTATGGATTCCTTTTTATGCCGTTTTAGCATTTTTTTTGATTAAGAAATGGCGAAAAAAATCCATTCCTATTATTATTGCGCTAATTCTTTGCATTTTCCTGACCGACCAAAGTTGCAACCTCATCAAGCACAGCGTGCAGCGGCCCCGGCCTAGTCTCGACCCCGTGCTGAGCGAACAGGTGCATCTGGTGGCCAAGCCCGACGGCACGCTGTACAAGGGCGGTCCGTATGGCTTCCCCTCTTCTCATGCCGCCAACGCCATGGCCATGGCCCTTATGGTCATTTTTTATCTTGGAGAGAAACACAAATGGCTCATTATAGTAATGTTGTGTTGGGTTCTATTGCAAAGCTACAGTCGCATCTATCTGGGGGTTCACTACCCCAGCGACCTGATCGCAGGATGGATACTGGGAGCCTGCTGGGCGCTTGTGCTTTGGAGAGGAGAACAGTGGTTTCAGAATTCAAAATCCAAAATTCAAAATTCATGATTTCATACGCAATATAATCGATATAGAAAAAATTTCATTTTTTGAGCAACATTTTTTCAGTTTTTACGTCTTATGGAATAAAAGAATACAAAAAAAAGATTATCTTTGCAAACTATTAAATCAAGATTATGTATAAAAAAATCTGTTTTAGCATTTTAAGCTTACTTCTTTGTTTCTCAGCCATAGCTCAAAGTCCCTGTCCATCTTCAATGAGACTTTCTTTTACCTGCACTGAAAACAATGATGATTTCTGTGTGCGACAAGCTTCTGTTACCGGTCATGATGGTAACGACCCATATTACGCTTCCCTGGGTCTGACTACATGCCTCGGTGGTCAACCCAATGCAAGTTGGTTTATGTTTCAAATAGCGTCTACTGGCGATTTACTAATCTACCTCCAACAGTATTCCGCTTTCGATCAAGCCAATTGCACCCCTGACCATAGTTCAACTCCTCGTGATATTGATTTTGCCTGCTGGGGACCTTTTGATGATGATTTAATCTATGACAAGAATGATTTTAAAGCAAAACTATGCAACAATACTTTCACCTTAAGTTCATACGATCATAGTAGCCACAGACCAGATAACGGAAATCACTCCACCCCTGATGCTGGTAGCAATCCGCCAACATGGGGAGGCTATCCCCATAATTCCAATTCCAGCAATCCATATAACATAGCCTTAACAGACTGCAGCTTCAACGGTGCTGCCACTGAATGGTGTTATATTCCCAACGCACAGTCAGGAGACTGGTATCTCTTACTAGTATGCAACTGGAGTCGTCAGTCAGGATACTTTGATTTTTCAACTCTAACTACACCTGCAAGCGGATCTGACTCTTACAGTGGAAGTTCCAACTGTAACCCATTGATTTTCGTATCCACTAACAATGATATGCCCTGCCAAGGAGAATCAATCCAACTTTATTGCACAATGCCCCAAAGTGAATTCATCGATTTTAGTGTAGTTCCACCATATCGATACCATTGGATAGCACCTGATGGAACAGAACTGGCCGAAACCGTTGATAGTTTCTACACAGTAAGTGCAAGCAACGTTATGAGTGGAGACTATAAATTGAAAATAACAAAAGCAAACCCGACAATAAACGATCCTTTTATACAAGCTTCTGTCGGCGTCAATGTGCAAGTAACTCCAGCAATCCTCAATGCCGAAATAACTACTATTTGCAAGGGTGACAGTGTTAGACTTTCCACCCCTTATAGATTGAATTACACTCCTCCTATGGATGGATTTACACGTTGGTGCGATGCTGATGAAAATATCCTCAGTACAGACACAGCCATAGTGATATGGCCTACCGAGAGCAGCACCTATTTCTTGAAGGTAAAAGACGGCAATTCTGGATGTAATGGTTCTAACTCCGTCAGCATCACCGTCAACCCCATTCCCGATCTCAATATAAGCGCTGAAAAAACAGCTTTATGTTATGGGGAATCAACCCATATCACGGCAAGTTGTCCGGCAGGTCAAAATGTAACATACCAGTGGTCGAATCATAACGCCAACGCGTCTATTAACGTGTCACCCAATGAAACCACAACCTACACGGTAACCGCCAAACTGGTTGATGGTGCCCAATGCGAAAAGGACACTTCCATCGTCATTAACGTGGACAAGGAAATACATCTTTCCTCCGATGTTACCCCTTCGCACTGCGAACAGGCAATTGGCGAGATTGTCATGCACGCCACAGGCGGTGACGGTAATTTCCACTTCAACGCCCACCAATCCACAGCGGTCTTCATCGACAGCGTAGCCAGCAATCTTAAACCCGGCAGCTATGTCGTCACGGCCACCGACGGTATGGCATGTACCCAAAGTACCACCATACAAGTGCCCTCGATTCCCGGCCCTGACGCCTGCTTTATCTTCAACAGCTCCGACAATGTCAATATGGTCGTCACCAATTGCACCCAGGGAAACAACAACAATTATTACTGGGATTTCGGAGATATGACCACCTCCACAGAAACCCACCCCACCCATGAGTACATGGAACCCGGACGCTATACCGTAAGATTAGAGGTGGTGGACAATTTCAATTGTTTGGATTCTTTGAGTCAAGATTATGTGATTAACGGCCCGGTATATATTGCCACAGCTTTCACCCCCAATGGCGACGGCATTAATGATGAAATCATGGTCATTGGCAAAGCTATCCAAGAAGTGGACTTTTTATGGGTCATCTACGACCGCCACGGAAGTCTGGTATTCATGAGCAACAGTCCCCATTTAAGCTGGGACGGCACCCTGTCAAATGGCAAAGCCGCCATGCCCGGTGTTTACACCTATCATCTGAAATACAAAGACATCAGCGGAAATCATTTTGAACGCGACGGCAACATCACACTAATCAGATAAAAATGATTGGTCAGAACGATGAAATAAAATCTCCGAAACTCACCTCCTCACCTTCTCACCTCCTAACCTTCTAACCCTCTAACCCTCTACTTCTAACCCTAATTATCTCATAAGCAAAACACTTCCCTTCACCATCTTGGGAATTCCATTTGTATCCTCATAAGTAATCCTATACATATAGGTTCCTTGGGGAGCCAACTGGCCGTTGATATATCCATCCCAGCCATAGTCGCGTTGGCGACTGACAAAGATTAGCTGCCCCCACCGGTCATAGATCAACATCTCGTAATTCTGCTCGGAAATAGAATTTCCAACAGGTCTAAACACTCTGTTCTCCGCAACTTCACTCTCAGGAATAAAAGCTGACGGCAAGTATAGGGTTGGCATCTCCTGAATCACATATAAAAGCTCCAAAGAGTCCAAACAATTGTTTTCGTCAATCACGGTCAGCACCACCGGATATTGTCCAGGATCATTATAAATATGGGTAGGCTGCCATTCCATTGAACCTTGACCATCTCCAAAGGCCCATGTCCATTGAACAAGTCCCTCTTCTTCTGTACAATTCACCATGGTCACGCATTGTTCATTGGACACATTGAAATGGAAGCATGCGTCTGGTCCCGGAATATCTCTCACCGTAAAAGGAAGAGGAAGACTACAGCCATTGCTATCCACTACCGCCACACTATAGTTGCCGGCTCTTACATGCTCAGCCACAGGACCATCACTCACAATAGGAGCAGTCCACTGGTACGTATAAACACCAAAGCCACCGGTAGCGGCAATCTCCACACGGCCATCATCACGTCCGCAGTGTGCGTTGGTAACCTGCACAAGGTTTACCCGATGAACAATATTGTCAATCTCAAAGGAAACTTCTGAGGTGCAACCAATAGAATCAATCATCTGTAAAAGATAATTTCCAGCCGCCAAAAAATTGAATTCCGCCTCCGCCCCACTCGGCTGATAAACATATCTGTATGGTTGCAATCCTCCCGATGAAGCTATTTTGATGGAGCCATTATCCTGATTACAAGTAGCATTGATGACCTCCTCCAGCAGCAACTCAGGTACCGACACAAGCCGCAATCGCAAAGTATCAGCACAAGGGCAACCCTGCGAATCTATATAATCGTATAGATAAACGCCAGTTGTGTCTCGTAATTCATTGTGCCACATAAAGGGTTCACACCTCGTCACGCTTTCGGCTATGCCATGCGCATGATTTACTGTCAGATGCAGCGTATCCACCTGCACACAATTGTGCCCATCGATATGAGAATCCATAAACAGGCCACTTTGGAGATACGTAGTACCACGCCACTCGTATGACTCGCATGCCGAAACCGTATAAGAACCATGAACCGGCCTGTTGATGGTCAGATGCAAGGTATCCACCTGCCAGCAGCCATTTCCATCTTCATGTCCGTGACAATACACTCCCGATTCAGTATAAACAGAGTCATTCCATTCGTACGAATCACAAGACTGCGCAGTCATCGAGGACGGAGAGGCGAAATGCAACGAAAGCAACAAAGTGTCTGTATAGGGACAATGATGCACGTCAGTATCAGAGTAAGTGAATAAACCGCCTTCTGTATATCGGCTTCCATGCCAGGTATAGTAAGAGCAAGTGTCAACCTCCACCACTTCATGTTCTGCATGATAAACGGTCAAATGCAAATAAATCACACTGTCACACAACGAGGAGGTAGTTGTGGTATAGCTTGGCATTTCTGTACTTTCGGTATAAGTCAGCCCATTGATCCAGGTATAAGACTCACATGCGGTCACCGTATCAATTGTTTCAAAAGCATCATGAATAATCAAGTGCAAGGTGTCCACCTGCAAGCAGGCATGAGCATCCAGCACCGAATCAACATAAACTCCTGTTTGCGTATAAGTTTGGTTTCTCCACTGATATGAGACGCAGGAGGTATCATACCACACCACAGGAATCATAGGGAGAACTGTCAAATCGAGTATCACCACGCTATCACAGGAGGCGGAAGTCGGATAAATGGTTCTATATTGGTGGTTTCCAGGCGCCAAGATTTCTGTCACGTTGAAATTCGCATCATGGACCGAGCCATTCCAACAGATAGTATCCTTGTAAATAGTTGTGTCCGAGAGAAAAACACGCACCTCCACCGTATCCGAAGCCGTACAGCCATAATTGTCCGTCACCGTCACAGTGTACACCGAAGTTTCCAAAGGTTTCACCCAAACACTTCTTGTCGAAGCACCTGTACTCCATTCGTAGTGACTTGCCGAAGAAGACGTTAACTGTACACTGTCTCCCCTACACATACTGCTTGCACCAGAAATAGATGCGGTGGGCAATGAACGGACAATAATGTTTTTGCTTGTGGACTTTGTACAACCTTCCGCACTGACACCGATCACCTGATAAGTAATATTGGCAGCTGGTGACACACGCAGTGTATCTGTGTGTGCAATGGTGTCCACCCCCTGCACCCACATATAAGTTTCTCCTCCTGAAGCACATAAGATTGCAGTATCCCCTTTACAAATAGTTCTATTGGATGGCACGGTAGTAATGTTCACCGTTGGTAAAGCAAAAACTACCACCGTATGTGATACAGTAGCTGAACAATTTCCTATACTACCTGTAACCGAATAAGTTGTGGTGGTAGAAGGTGTTACTGTTCTATTTGCCGCATTGGAACCGCCTGGCGACCACACATAATGGGAAGCCCCTTGTGCCTGCAGGCTAATCTGTGTTCCACGGCATATCGTATCTTCCGAAACCGTCAATGTCAACTGTGGCATCGAATCGATGGACACTTCAATATGCGACGGATTCACAACATTGTCAATACCCGTTAACTGCAAACTATATTCACCTGATTGCAAAGCTGTTACATCACAAACACTCACTGTCGGCACAGTGGTAACCGCTGACCATCCGTTCGGTCCCGTCCAGTTATAGGTCGCTCCAGGCTGGGGATTGGTACAGGTCAGCACCAGCGTATCGCCCTCGCACAACGGACCATTGTAGGTCATAGGGGCCAACAGACTGCAGTTGGTAGTGGCGGTAGAATTGGCGGTGGGGGTGAAGGTTATTAAACCTTGAGTCCCTGGATGATTGTAGTTATAATAATTTGTGATGATCACAAGATACCATTCTCCGGGTTGAGCATTGGGAATATGGCAAATCTCATCTGATAAATTACTAAAGCTGCAATCAACTAAATTATCGTAAGGATAGTTTGGGTTTTCGTAAGTACTATTATTATTAGGGTGATCAGCAATATGGAAAGTGTATTGTCCACAGCATAGATTTTCCATAAAGTCAGCCTGGTTATCTGCCATAAAAGGCCCCCAACAGGCAAAGTCCACGTCCATTCCTCCTCCGGATAGACTTTCCTGGTGGATAGTAAATGTTAGGCTGCCAGGAGTTTGGATTTGCATATAATACCATGCAGGACTAGGAAGCCGACTCAAGCAGCCAACATGATTAGTGCCGAAAAAACTTGAGGCATCACCACTTAAACCCGAAGGGAAGGTTACACCGTATGGATTCTCATCTGTACAAAATGGAGTGGCCTGGGTAAGCATTGAGCAGGGAGAACCATCATCCATGGACATGCATGGTATATTTGGACATTCCATACACGTAACAGATGCCATCCATCCCGCATAGGTTGAGCTTCCATTAGAGTGAAACACAAAAGTCAAAGCACCACTGGTGGAAATAATTGTACCGGGAGAATTTGAACCATAGTATCTTCCTATTTGCGGAGATGACGTGTTTTCTCCATCATAAATGATTAAATAATCATTCAGCGTACCCGACCAGTTAGCACCCTGCAACTGAAACGAACTAAACGCTACCTTCAAGCACATGTCCGGCGTTGCCGAGACAATGGTTTGGGTGAAATTCTGATTATTCCCGTAATTACTGCTTGGTCCTCCTGGATCAAAAAAACGAGCATTGCAAGTAGTCACCGTTCCATTACCCATACTGATAATTTCCGGACACGCTATACAATTGATAGTAGCTACCCAACCTTGTTTGTTTACACTTTGATCTGAATGAAATACAAAAGTCAAAGCGCCACTGGAAGAAACAATTGTACCAGGAGAATTTGTGCCATAGTATATTCCTAATTGTGGAGACGAGGTGTTTGCACCGTCATAAATCGTCAAATAATCGTATGGCGTTCCTGAACCTGTATATGTCTCCAAAACAAAAGAAGAAAATACCACCTGTAAGCACTGCCCTTCCGGAGCAATAAAAGTTTGCGTAAGATTCATACTATTTGCGTAATTTCCGCTAGGGCCTCCAGGATCATAAAAATTGATGGCATGAGAGCATGAAACCGTGACCGTCCCATTGGACATGTTGTAGCTCTGCCCGTACAAGAAGCATAGGCACCACAACATCAGAACCAATAAGACGAAACGTTTCATCTTTCAAAAGTTTATATAAACTTGCAAAGATATATATTTTTATTGAATTACACTCCTCTAGTATCATAAATAAATACAATTTTTATGAAATTCAACAATATAAATGCAAGGTGTCGGTTCCTCACCTATCACGAGATTGAGAAAATCTATGAATTTTAGCTCACCTATTCATAAAAAAAGAGATGCGTTGGTGCGCATCTCTTTTTTTATGATTGTCAACTGTCAACTATTTCTGCGGCATATACGGAAAATCCGTTCCGGGGAAATAAGCCTGGCTGCCCAATTGCTCTTCGATACGGAGCAGCTGGTTGTACTTGCAGATACGGTCGGTACGGCTGGCCGAGCCGGTCTTGATCTGACCTGTACCCAGTGCCACAGCGAGGTCGGCAATGGTAGTGTCTTCGGTCTCTCCTGAACGGTGTGACATCACGGCAGTATAACCATTCTTGTGAGCCATGTTCACCGCATTGATGGTTTCGGTCAAGCTACCAATCTGATTTACTTTAATCAGGATGGAATTGGCCACACCCTTCTCAATACCCTGAGCCAGACGCTCCACATTGGTCACGAACAGGTCGTCGCCCACCAGCTGGATTTTGTCACCCAACTTGTCGGTCATCATGCGCCAACCGTCCCAGTCATCTTCGGCCATACCGTCTTCGATGGAAACAATAGGATATTTCTCAACCCATTCTGCCCAAAAATCAACCATTTGTTCAGGAGTTAATTTGGCACCAGTAGATTTCTTCAGATGGTAAACATTTTCTTCAGGAATATAGTATTCTGATGAAGCGGGGTCAAGGGCGATGCACACATCCTCACCGGGTTTGTAGCCGGCATTCTTAATAGCCTGCAGAATCACCTCGATAGCCTCTTCATTGGATTTCAAGTTGGGAGCAAAACCACCCTCGTCACCTACGTTGGTAGAATAGCCCTGAGCTTTCAACACTTTTTTCAGGTTATGGAAGACCTCGGCACCCATACGCAAAGCATTCTCGAAAGTGTCAGCGCCCACGGGCATAATCATAAATTCTTGGAAGTCAATGCAGTTATCAGCATGAGAACCACCATTTAAGATGTTCATCATCGGCACGGGCAGCGTATTGCAGGTGCAGCCACCCACATAGCGATACAGCGGCATACCGGCTTCCTGGGCAGCGGCCTTGGCACAAGCTAAAGAAACGCCCAAAATAGCGTTGGCACCCAATTTTGACTTATTGGGAGTACCATCGATTTCAATCATGCGGGCATCGATTTCGCTCTGGTTTTCCACATACATGCCCTTCAGTTCCTCTGCCAGAATCTTGTTCACATTCTGCACGGCTTTTCTCACGCCCTTGCCCATATATTCGGACTCGTCGCCATCGCGCAACTCGCAAGCTTCATGCACACCGGTGGAGGCACCTGACGGAACAGCGGCTCTGCCCATGGCGCCAGCGGCGGTATAAACATCAACTTCAACAGTAGGATTTCCTCTAGAGTCGAGAATCTGACGACCCACAATACCAATAATTTCGCTCATAATTATACGTTTTTAAGTGTTTTAATTTTTAAAGTTTGCAAAGATACGATTTTTTTCAATTAGCAAATTAGTTAATTAGCAAATTAGTTAATTGCCAATGAGACAATGTGCTAATGTGCCAATTATTTTGGGGAGTCTCACTGCGTTCGAGGGGAGTGACGCACTGAATGCGTCAATGGGGAGTCTCGCACTACGTGCTCGAGGGGAGTTTGGTTGTGCACCGCATGTCGGTCTTGCCCCCGCACGAATGAGATATAGAGGCTCCTGCACCTCACAGTTGCATAGGTTACTGTAGCTAAGACTAAGCACGATATATTTCTAAAAGGAACTTCGCGACTGAAAGAAGTGTAAAGGTTCCTGAAAGCTGCTATTACAATAACCCCAATATGGTTTCAGGAGCAATATTCATCTCGGTGACTGCACAAAGACCAGCCCCCATGTCTTTTACGCTGGCACCGAGGAAATGGACTTTGTCGTCAATAATAAGAAAACGATCATGATGGCGGTAAGGAAGCTGGACGAACTCAATCGAGGGATATTGCTCGTTATGCTTTTTGAGGTCTGTAAGAAATTGCTCGCTATAGCGAGTATGGATGGTAGCCGTAACAACTTCGGCACGTTTGGTGAGCATACTTAGCACACGGTCATCTACGAAGTTATCGATCAGTATGATTCGGTTTTTGGCACTTCGAACCAGGTCTGAGACGTATGCCCATGCATCCCACACACAACCAGTAGGGAAGATTTGTTCGGAAAGCATCTTAGGCGAGTTCTGTTCCATTGTATCGAGAATGGCATCAATCTTTTCGTCGGTCTCGATTTGATGTTTCTCAAGGTGGGCAATACGCATCAAAATGCCTGCGTTTTGTGCAAGATATTTTCGCATTGCAACAAAAGCATCGATGATTCTGATACTAGTTTCAATGGCTCTATTGTTGGTTAGAACTGACGGTAGCATAGACACACCATAGACAGTAAAAGCGTAAGGTGTCGTTGTAGAATGTTTCAAGGATTTGAACCGGTCACAATTTGTGACCAGTTCCGTCATTTCAACTTTCGTCAACTGAAATCTGTATCTCTCTGGAAATCGTCCAATGTTTCTTCTTACCTGCTGATTTAACTGCTTTGTTGTAACGTTATAAATCACAGCCAAGTCTCTGTCTATCAGTACTTGTGTCCCTCGAATTGTTAAAATGAGATTCTCTATTTCATATTGACTGGGGATGATTTCGTTATGCTCGAGGTGGTCACAATTTGCAACCATCTCTACGTCTACGGACTGGTTGTGATTTGCAACTAATTCGATTGCACGTTGTTCTTTCTTGTCCTTTTTCTTTGCCATAAGCACTCTGTTTCTGTCCACAAAATTACAACATTGGAAACGAAAAAACAATAGCAAAACACATGCTAATCACATAAAAATCAAAAGTTTAATAAATTGCACTTTCCATTCAAAAAATGGACAAAAATATGCGAAAAAGTGCAAAATGGAAGGAAGGATGTTATGGAATTGAACCTAAGGAGTGAGGGGCAAGTTCTGAAAATTGGGATTTTTTCAGAAGTAATATTGTCCCATACGAAACACAAGTAGTCCAAGCAGCTCTTTAGGACCTCGGAGGTAGGTAGAAAAAACATGATGAATCTGTTTAGCAGACAGGAGAACTGCAGGCTTTATAGAATTTGCGGCGAACTGCAACCACCTTATAGGTATGAGCACCGCCCAAATAATACCTAACCCTCGTAGATAATTAATATCAATAGATGCTGGTGTTATCCCGTTTTTTCGCCGCGGTACAGGTGTTGTATGCTCCGAAGTACAGAATGAACACACTGCGGAATCTATATTTTTGCGATTCTTTATAGATTACAAACAGCATTTCGTAAATTCTATAAGTTAAAAGGGATTATTTTGAAATAACATAAAGGACTATGTATAGAAATTAAATGAAATTTTTTCTGGCAAGTTTTTGGAAAATATTATTTCTTTATTTTTGCTTTTAAAAATAAAAAGGATTTGAAATATGAAAAGAATAGTGTTTTTTTTATCGTTAGTGTTGATATTTGGTGCTTGTAAAAAACAAAGTATGACTTTATCTCCAAAATATATTTCTATGTATGTTGGTGAAAAAAAATGGCTCCATGTACATTATGAAACAGGGAGACTTGAACATCAATTTGTTTCAAGCGACGAAAATATTGTAATAGTTGAGAAAGACGGGAGCCTTCAAGGCAAAGTACAATCAATTTCAATAGGTAATGCAACAATACGATGTGTAACGGAAAGCGGCTATTCAGATATTTGTAATGTAACTGTACTTCCTCGTGAAAAAATTTACACGGCTCCTTTTTATAAAGGTAATTGGAGGTGCGATAAAAACCGTATTCGTTCCGTGGAATTTAGAACTATAATCACAGAAACAGCAAATGCGATGTCTTATTGTGGTGAGTTTTCTTCAGTATTGATGGTCAATTATGTTTTTGAGCAAGACCATCTAACTTCTTGTGGTGTTCATCTTGATGCATCTATGATTTCAACATCCTCTTTATTGACTTATTTGTATGAACGATATGAGTATCTAGGGAATCCTCAAGAATACCGTTATTTTTTTATGGATAGGTATGATAAAAGTTCTATCGTACTGGACCAAAATTCATCTTACGGATTGTCAATAGTATATTTGCCCTATTCCGGGAAACAGATAGAATCCAAAAGGCATAATTTGAATTCACCGACAATAGATGTAGACTTAAAATATATAGAGGATGAACTAAATAAGTATTACAAATTGTTTCAGCAAAAATAGGGAAGGGTTTTATAAAGTAATCTAGCATATTATTGACTCTAATTGTGTTTATAATAAATTTCCATTAAGACTTTTGTAATTAGAAAAGAATATTACACACTGGGATTATGAATACAAATGACATTTGTAAGGTGATTAACAATATTGATTCACAAGTAATAACAAATATCGTAAAAAGATGCTTTAGCGGGTGGAAAATGATGAAAAATTCACAAGAACAGTACTATTATACTGATATTAATGCCATTTTGAATGGTATTCTAAAAAATGATGATAAGATTTGCCTTTGGGCTTCAAGATGGTCTCATTTAAATGACCCAGATGAGATTAAAAATGGATTAAAGGAATTGGAAAAACATGAAACACCTAAAAATGTGATTGAAGCAACTTTTCAAATACTAAAATCAAGTCATTCAATAAGTTTTTCTGGACATAAGGATTTTCTACCTATGTGGAAAATGTATGGAGACGGAGGGTTTGGCGCTATGCTAATATTTGACACAAAATTGCTTATTGATAAATGGAGGGGCATATTACAGCCATGCATTTATAAGGATACTAAACAATTTGATGATGCGCAAAAATATCTGTTTAATCCTGAATTACACCCTGAGTTTAATCAACTATATAATTCGCAGAAAACAATAGTTTGGCTTAACCTCATTGCAATGTATGCTTCTATTTTAAAAGAGAACAATTATTGTTATGAAAAAGAAACGAGGATTGTTGGTCTTGGAACTCTCTTTTTTGATGAACAACGTGAACAAAAGTATAGATTATCAAATGGAAAGATTATACCATATGTCGAAGTTTTTATGCCAAAGGAATTGTTAAAAGGTATTTGTTTAGGACCACTTGTAGATTCGTCAAACAAAGAGATTCTGGAAGAATTTCTTCATGATAAAGGGTATGACAAAGCAGTTGTATCTATGTCAAAAATACATTACAAATAAATAGACGAGAATTTGTCCCTATTCTTTATTATTTATACATTTTCAGAGGAAAGCCTTATTTCTACCAAGCTCCACAATCCTGACGGCCTGCTAACACTTGTGAAGTACACATGTATGGTTTAATCAGCCCATTAACGGCTGTGCGGAGGCCATGCCGACATGCGGTGCGGAACCATACTCCCCTCGAGGGCGTAGCACGAGACTCCCCTCGAACGAAGTGAGACTCCCCTTGAGCATGAAATGCGAAACTCCCCTTGAGTGCATCGCCCGAAACTCCCCCAAAATAATTTGCACATTTGCCAATTAACTAATTTGCTAATTGAAAAATTCGTATCTTTGCAGCGCGAAACCGAGAAGCGGATTTATCTTCTTCGAAGCAAGCGGACTTATCAATAAACATCTAATCCAAAGGAAGTTACTAATGGAAAAGAGAATAGGAACTGTCAGTATCCTGATTTCAGACACCTGCATTGTACCCGAAGTAAACCGGATTTTGTCCGATTTTGGCGCTATGATTATCGCCCGACAAGGGGTACCCATGCATCAACACGGATTCAACATCATTACTTTGATTGTCGAAGGCACCACCGATGAGCTCAGCAGCCTCACCGGCAAATTGGGCCGTTTGCAAGGGGTAGAAGTGAAATCGATGCTGGCGAAAACTAGGGGTCAGTGATCAGGGGGCAGGAGTCAGTGATTAGGGGGCAGGGGTTAGGATTAAGGATTACAGGATTACAGGATTACAGGATTAAGAATTCAAAATTCAAAATTCAGAAAAAATCTTTAACACGAAGTCATCAACATCAAAATAACAACATCATGGATTCATCAAAGAAATTCAAAAACTTCATCGACAGAGAAAAACTTTACGGATTAATTGAAGGTGCAGCGCCCACAGAGGCTGAACTCCAGCAGATACTGAACAAGGCCTTGGAGCTGAAAGGACTTGGCCTGGAAGACGTTGCCGCTTTACTGAGGGTAAAAGACCATGACCAGATTTATGAAATCATGGAGACCGCCAAGAAGGTAAAACAAGACATCTACGGCAAACGACTGGTGCTTTTCGCCCCAGTATATACGGGCAATAAGTGCGTCAACAACTGCGTTTATTGCAGCTTCCGCCGCGACAATCACCTCATCAAGCGCAAAATCCTCAACATGGACGAAATCGCTACCGAGGTGAAGACCCTGCTGCGCGATGGCCACAAGCGTATCCTGCTGATTTGCGGTGAGACCCCCGCCAACGATATCAACTACATTTGCGAAGCTATCAGAACCACCTACGCCGTAAGAGAAAATGGCCAATATGTACGCCGTATCAATGTGGAGTTGGCTCCTATGTCGGTGGAAGATTTCCGTCGCTTGAAAGCTGAAAAGATTGGAACCTACGTTTGTTTCCAAGAGACCTACGACCCGATTTTGTACAAGGAATACCATCCCGCAGGCTCCCCAAAAGCCGACTATGAAAACCGTCTGTTGGTCATGGATAGAGCCATGGAAGGTGGCATCGATGATGTAGGTTTGGGTGTACTGTTTGGTCTGGCCGACTACCGCTTCGAGATTTTGGCTTTGATGGAACATGCTCACCACTTGGAAGAGGCTTTCGGCTGCGGTCCACATACCATCAGTTTCCCGCGTATCGAACCTGCCGAAGGAGCTCCGCTCCCAGACAATATCCCGCACAAAGTCAGCGACGACGACTTCAAGAAAATCATCGCCATCATCCGTATCGCCCTGCCTTACACCGGTATCATCCTGAGCACCAGAGAGAATGACGACATGAGAACCGAGCTGTTCAACTACGGTATCAGCCAGATTTCCGCCGGTTCCAGAACCAACCCCGGCGCTTACGCCTCCGAAGAGGAACATACTGGCAGTCAGTTCCAGTTGGGCGACCACCGAACTTTGGACGAAGTGGTTTCCGGCATGATTGACGCAGGTTATATCCCCTCGTTCTGCACCGGCTGCTACCGCAAGGGACGTGTCGGACACGACTTCATGGATCTCGCCAAACCTGGTTTGATCAAGGAATTCTGTATGCCCAACGCCCTCTTCACCTTCCGTGAATACCTCAACGATTTCGCTTCTCCCGAAACCAAAGAAAAGGGCTACAAGCTGATGAAAGAACTCATCGCCGGCGTGGAGAAACCCGCCCTCAAAAAGACCATCGAGACCAATGTGGCCAAGATTGATGAGGGCGAACGCGACATCTATCTATAATCAGAACCTTATTGTAATTTGACATTTTTTGAAAAGCGCACGTTCCTCAGGTTCGTGCGTTTTTCATTAAATGACTTCTATTGAAGAAGCTTCCACCCAGCCCTTTTCGCCGTTGGGAAGTTTGATTTCCACCCAGGAACCTACCCTGTCGGTCACAGCAACTTTCAAGCCTTCGTGGATGACAAAAAGACTGGTGCCCGACTCATCCGGTGTACCCTTGGCATTTACCACCGACTGCATCACAATCGCCTCCGGCTGCTGGATATACCTTTTGGATTCTTTGGAAGCAAATATCAATGAAAAGACCGCAATGATCAATGAGACAATAGCCAAAATGACTGCTGTCACGCTGAGCCAGCGACGGCGGGAAACAAGCATCAAGGCTATCGACAAAGCAAACACAGCCCCAAAGACTACTGCCATCACCGCCCATGAGGTAGCGGTCATGCTCTGTGACAAACCATTCCACCAACGTACGATAAACAACTCCGGCAGGACCTCTATCTTATCGGTAATCTGCATGTTAGCGTATGCTATATTGTGCTTGATATCCTCATTGGAAGGGTCGAGGCGCAAGGCCCGCTCGTACCATAACAAAGCTTCCGGCGTCTGCTTGGCCTTGAAATAGGCATTTCCCAAGTTATAGTACAAGATGGCTCCTTCATTGCCATGACTGATAATCTCCTGATAACAGTCTATCGCCTGTTCATAATCGCCATTCTGATAGGCTGTGTTTCCCTGCTGCATCAAGGGATCATCTACCGATGCGAAAGCAGAGAAGGCCAACGAAAAAATCGCAATAATAGCAACTATCTTTCTCATAATCATTCTTTTATTATCTACGTTCGATTTTGGTCATAAAGTCATGTGCCCGCTGGTACATCTCATTCATCATCTGTGAGCTGTCACCGGGGGCGAAACGCGCGAACTCGCACTGGTTCAGCGTTTCCAGAAACTCTTTCACCGACTCCTCATCCACCCGTTTCTCCTTCAGTTTCTCCTCCACGGTATCCATAGACAACTGTGACAACGGAATATGGAACTTGTCGCTCATATAGCCCCACAGCACCTGTGAGATCTCCACATAAAAGGCCTCTTTCTGGCCGGCATGAAGCAGCTGGCCGGCTTTTTTCAGACGCTTGCGGGCCACCTTGTTGGCGCGTTTGTCTTTCATCAAAGTGACATTTTGCTTGGTTTCCATGGTTTTCCGCCATACAATAATGAAGATAATCAGCAGCAGAAGGGGCAGAATCATGCCCACATAGAACCACGATGAACCGAAGAACTCGCTCCTTTTCGGATGGAAAGCGTTGCCATTGGTCTTGATGAAACGAATGTCCTTCGACAGGAATTTAATATCTTTCTGATTGGCAGAAGAAGTAGTTACACCTCCGCCTTTGCCCTTTTCCACCTTCATTTTATAGGAATCGCTGCTCAAGCTTTTATAGCTGTGCGATTTCAGATCGAAATAAGAGAAAGAAGCGGCCGGGATGGTAAAATCACCTGCTTCGCGCGGAATAATGATGTACTCGAAAGTACGGCTACCCGTTACGGTATTTCCACGAGTATTGATATTGTCGGTGATTTTCGGGTCAGTGACATCAAAATCTGACGGGAACTCAATGATGGGAGCCTCAACATGCTGCAGATTTCCCGTACCGCTGATGGTGATGGTCAGATTAGCGGCATCATTGGTTTTCAACTCGTTGCGGCTCAAGTTGGAGCTCATGGTGAAATTGCCTGCCAAACCGCCAAAGTCTTCTGGCTTGCCATTTTCCGGCAAAGCCTTGCAATTCAGCACCACACTGTTAGATTTCAAATCCAACTCATAATCCTGCGCATACTGGCGACCTCCGAAGAACATGTCGAAAGGATCATTGCTTTGCTGCGTATAGATGACACGTGCCATGAAACCGATTTCAAAAGGCGTTACCGTAATCTTGCCCGACTTTTGAGGAAATACAGCCGTACGACGCACTTCAAACACCGTAAACTTCTTTCCATCAATAACTTCTGTAGAACGAGGCGGTTCTGCATCAGGATTTCCCAAGGTATAAGACCACAGTCCGCTTTGGGTGGGCGCATTGACAGAGGTCACCTGATAACCACCATTAACACTGGGTCCCACATACAACTTATGGGTAATGATGACCTGCTCGCCCACGTAAGGATTGCTGTTGGAGCAATAAGCTTTCACAAAGACATCACGCTTGTCAAAGCCTTGTGACTGCTGGGCACGCTGTTGAGACTGCCCTCTTCCGCTGCCGCCTCCGCCATTGCCACCGCCTTCCACCACACTGATGGTCACGGCATTCGACTTCACTTGGCTTCCATTGACCACAAATACCATTCCGGGAATCGTGAACTGACCTTCTTTCTTGGCAGCCAAAGTATAAGTATAAGTGTATGACGAAGACTGGGTCATTTGACCATTCACAATGCTGATAGAAGACGACGAGCCCTGGCTGGGGCCATTCAGCACATCAAAATTGCTGAAACCGGTGCTAACAATCTTCGAAGGTTTCTCATTCAGAACCACCTGATAGCGAAACGCCTGCCCCACTCCAACCTCGGAAGGGGCCTTGGCAGTGCAGGAAACTTGCGCCCATAAAGTTGTACAACATATTACAAGTAAGATAGTTACAAATATCTTGGAGGATATTAAAAGCTGTTTCATAAATCTATTCCTTAATTCAAGCTGAATAACGATGCAAAAATACAAAAATTGTGCCGTTTGATTAAAAAAAACGTTTAAATTTGCCACATCACAACAAAAAAACCAACCCTTTAAAAATCAATCTCTTATGAATTCAGATGTAGCATTAGTTTCCGGCGGAGCCAACCGCGCGTTAGCCGAACGCATTGCCGAGCATTTGGGCATGCAATTGTTATCCGTTGATATTCCGCACTTTAAGGATGGCGAAATCCAAGTGTATTACAACGAAACCATCCGTGGAAAACATGTCTTCATCATTCAGCCCACCTTCGCTCCTGCTGAGAACATCATGGAGCTGTTGCTGTTGATTGACGCCGCCAAGCGCGCCTCAGCTTACAAAATCATCGCTGTGATGCCGTATTTCGGCTATGCCCGTCAAGACCGCAAGGACAAGCCCAGAACCTCCATCGGTGCCAAGTTGATGAGCAACCTGCTGACCGCAGCCGGCGTGGACCGCATCATCACCATGGACCTGCACGCCGACCAGATTCAGGGCTTTTTCGAAATTCCAGTGGATCACCTTTTCTCTTCCAACGTGTTCCTGCCCTATATCAAGAGTTTGGAACTGGACAACCTCTGCATCGTTTCGCCCGACACAGGCGGCACCAAGAGAGCTTCCACCTACGCCAAGGCTTTGAAGTGCGATTTAGCTATCGGCTACAAGCAGAGAGCTAAACAGAATGTAGTGGCCGACCTGCAAATCATTGGAGATGTTAAAGATAAGAATGTCATTATCGTGGACGACATCATCGATACCGGTGGAACACTCTGCAAAGCGGCCGCCCGCTGTAAAGAGGCTGGTGCCAAGCGCGTGCTCGCCATGTGTGCCCACGGATTGCTCTCCGGCAGTGGTATGGACAATGTGGAAAATTCCGCCATCGAGAAATTGATCATCACCGATTCCATTCCACTCAAACGCCCATCGGAATCCATCGAAGTGGTTTCCGTTGCCAAACTGTTGGCCGAAGTCATTCGCAGCGTCATGGAGAAAACTTCCATCTCCTCACATTTTGATGTTTAGCGGGAAGACGAAGAGACACTCACTGCGTTCGTTCGGGGAGACGCTCACTATGCGAGCTCGTCAAGACGCTCGTTACGCGAGCTCGGAGAATTGTGCTTCGCATAAGAGGAGTCTCACTTCGTTCGAAGGGAGTTTTGCACTTCGTGCTCAACGGGAGTGATGCTTCGTATCAGGGGAGTTTTAGGTTTCAGGGGTCAGGTTTCAGGGGTCAGAAGGGACGTATTACGTGCGTCTGTATTGTAGGGACGCGATTCATCGCGTCCGAAGGAAAAACACAGAGGATTAATTACCAATTATTGAGAGTATGGAAGAAAACAATCCCAAAGTTGAAGAACTGAAAGAGTTAGGAAAGTTTGGCCTGATAAAGCTATTAGGCGAGAAATTCAGCCACTACAACTCCTCTACCCTGACAGGTATCAGCGAAAATGCAGCGGTCATCGCCCATGGCAACACCGACAGCGTGGTCAGCAGCAAACTGTTCATCGAAAATATCCATTTCGACATGACATACGTACCGCTTAAGCACCTGGGTTACAAGACTATAACCGTAGCCGTAGCCGACATTGTCGCCATGAACGCCCTGCCCAAACAGGTGCTCGTCAACATCGCCATCTCCAACCGTTTTTCCTTGGAAGCAGTCAACGAGCTGACCGATGGCATGCAGTTGTGCTGCGACCGCTACGGCATCGACCTGGCGGGCTTAGACATGAGCTCCTCGCAGACCGGACTGACCATCACCGTAACGGCTGTTGGGGAAGTGGAAGAAAAGAGTCTGGTGCAGCGTATCGGAGCCAAAGAAAACGAACTCATCTGTGTTTCTGGCGACCTGGGGGCCGCCTATACCGGCCTGATTTTGCTGGAACGCGAGAAGAAAGTATTTGAGGTCAACCCTAACGAACAACCTAATTTAGAAGAATATAGCTATCTACTGGAACGCCAGCTAAAACCCGAGCCGAGAGTGGACATCATCCAAAAACTGAAAGAAACGGGCATTACTCCGACCAGCATGACCAATGTCAACGATGGACTGGCCTCCGCCCTAATCCACCTCTGCAAAGCCTCCAAAGTGGGCTCCGTGATTTTCGAGAACAAACTGCCCATCGACCTGCTGACCTTCCGCACCCTGAAAGACCTGAACATCGTATCGACCACCATTGCCCTCAACGGTGGCGAGGATTATGAACTGCTGTTCACCATCGCTCAAAAGGACTATGAGAACCTGAAGAAAGTGGAGAATGTATCCGTAATTGGCTACATCAAAGAAGAAGCGGCAGGCAACCAGCTGATTACCAACGACGATCGACAGATTGAACTGCGGGCACAAGGATTTGGAGAAGTTAGGGAATAGTGGTCAGGAGCTAGTGGTCAGTGATCAGTGATTAGGGGTTAGAAGGTGAGAAGGTGAGAGGATTATTGGACTTTGGATTTTGAATTTTGAATTTCATACCGAAAAATAACATAAACCGAAAATATCATGAAAAACGTATTCATCACCGGAGCAACAAGTGGCTTTGGCGAAGCCATCGCTTATAGATTGGCCCAGCACAATGTCAATATGGTCATCACCGGCCGTACCGAGCAGAAACTGAAAGAAGTGGCGCAGAAGATTGAGAGCACCACACAAAGCAAAGTGCTAACCTTGACTTTCGACGTACAGGATTATGCCCAATGCGAGAAAGCTATCAGCAGTATTCCCGAAGCTTTCAAGCCTATCGATGTGCTCATCAACAACGCGGGTTTGGCCGTCGAGTTGAATCCTGTCAACGCCGGAGCCATCGAGGACTGGGAACGCATGATCAACACCAACATCAAAGGTTTGCTTTACGTCACCCGCCTGATTTCTCCGCAGATGATTGAGCAGAAAAAAGGCCACATCATCAACATCGGCTCCACTGCCAGCCATGAGATTTACTATGGCGGCAACGTGTATTGCGCCACCAAACACGCTGTGCTGGCCTTGACCAAAGGCATGCGCACCGATTTCCTGCCCTACGGCATCAAGGTGTCACAAATTTCTCCGGGTGCTGCCGAAACCAACTTCTCGGTGGTGCGTTTCCATGGCGACCAAGCTAAGGCTGACAAAGTATATGAAGGATACGACCCCTTGGTGGCAGAAGATATCGCCGATGTGGTGGATTTCGTGCTGACCCGTCCCGCCCACGTGTGCCTCAACGAGATCATCATGACCCCCACTGCGCAGTTTAATGGGACAATCGTGAGAAAGTAACAGGGGACAGGTGTCAGGGGACAGGTTACAGATTTGCTAATTTGCTAATTAACTAATTTGCTAATTGAAAAAAGTTGTATCTTTGCATTTTTATTCATATAGGAAATGACACAACTGGCTATCGCGATATTGAACTGGAATGGGAAACACTTTCTAGAACGTTTCCTTCCCACGCTTTTAGCCAATTGCGACAACGACACCGAGGTGGTGATTATCGACAACGCTTCCACCGACGACTCTGTGGCTTTTCTCGCAGAAGATTACCCCCAGCTCCGTGTCATCATCAACGAAGAGAATTACGGTTTTGCCAAGGGTTACAACGTGGGATTGCGTCAAATTGAGGCCAAGTACTACTGCCTACTGAACTCCGACATTGAGGTTACCCCTCACTGGACCGAGCCGGTTATCGCCCAGATGGAGGCTGACGAAAACATTGCCGCTGTCCAACCCAAACTGCTGTCATACCATAACCGCACACAATTCGAGTACGCCGGTGCCGCGGGAGGCTTCCTCGACAAATACGGTTACCCGTTCTGCCGTGGGCGCTTTTTTGATGTCTTAGAAGAGGACAAAGGTCAGTATGACAGCGACATCCAGATTTTCTGGGCCTCCGGAGCCGCCTTATTCGTCCGCAGCAATATCTTCCACCAGTTGGGTGGACTTGACGACGACTTTTTCGCCCACATGGAGGAAATCGACTTCTGCTGGCGCATCAATAATGCCGGCTACAAAATCCTGTTCAACCATCAGTCAGTGGTCTATCATATCGGCGGTGGCACCTTACCCAAGGACAACTCTTTCAAGACCTACCTCAACTACCGCAACGACCTATTCCTGCTGCTCAAGAACCTGCCCAAAAGAAGACTGTTCATCACCTTCTTCATCCGCTTTTTCCTGGACATTTTAGCAGCTTTCGTTTTCCTTATGCAAGGCCACCGAAAGGACTTCAACGCCGTCTTCCATGCCATGTACGAATTCTGGAAAGGCGCCAAGACCATGAAACAGAAACGTGGTCAGATTACTGAACAGGCTTTCCGTCAGACCTACCCCCATTCTATCGTTTTCGCCAGGTTTATCAAGGGAAAGAAGTATTTTGATGGAAAAAAACTGACGTAAGTGGAAGGTGGTAGTATGGAGACGAGAAGACGTACACATGCGTGTACTCGGGAAGACATGCACTACGTGCATTCGGGGAGACGGGAAGACAGAAAGACGAAATCATATTACCGAGCGAGCGAAGCAAGCGTCTGTCCGAACGAACGGAGTGAGTGTCTCACCGAGTGAGCAAAGCGAACGTCTAAACGCTTAAACAAATAAACGAATAAACAAATCAACACATATCAACCATGGAACTTTTCGCAACCTTTTATAATTACCTCCTATGGATTATGACCATCTTGGGAGTCATTGTATTCATCATGTTGCAGTTTATCACCCCTGCCTACGGTATGACCTACAACAACCGCTGGGGCAACTCGGTCAGAAGCAAAACCGGTTGGTTCATCATGGAAATTCCCGTTTTTGTCGCCATGCTCATCCTATTTCTCGTATCTTTGCGCTATGGGCACGGTTTTAACTGGGTCACTTTCACGATGTTCTGTTTCTTTGAAATACACTATCTCCAACGTTCCATCATCTTCCCTTCACTGATGAAAGGCACCAGCAAAATGCCAATTTCCATTATTGTCGTGGGCGTATTCTTCAACACCTGTAACGCCCTGATGCAAGGCGGCTGGCTGTTTTACCTGTCGCCCGCAGACTACTACCCCATCAGCTGGTTCTGGTCACCCCAGTTCATCATCGGCACCTTCCTCTTCTTCTTAGGGATGGTCATCAACCTCTCCGCCGACCGCATTATCCGCGCTTTGAGACAGGACAAGAACGACAACAACTATTATATCCCTTACGGCTGGCCTTTCCGGAATATCAGCTCCGCCAACTATTTCGGAGAGATTCTGGAATGGGTGGGCTTTGCCATCCTCTGCTGGTCAATGGCCGGCTTGGTGTTCGTCATCTGGAGTTTCGCCAACATCGTGCCCCGCTCCAAAGCCGTATATGAGCGCTACACCCAGTTCTTCGGCGAGGAATTCACGAAGTTGAAGAGATACAAGATTTTTCCGTACATCTACTAACGTAGAGTCGAGAAGACGTGGAGACGCTCACTTCGTTCGAGGGGAGTTTCGCTGCGCTCATGGGGAGTTTTTTGAATTCTGAATTTTGAATTCTTAATCCTGTAATCCTTAATCCTAACCCCTAGTCACTGACCCCTGACCCCTGACCCCTGATCACTGACCACTGAAAAATAGCACATTAACTAATTTGCACATTTGCTAATTTCTTTGTATTTTTGCCGCCGAATTTTGAAAGGGGTGCTTAACAGCTGAGATCATACCCAATGAACCTGATACGGATAATGCCGGCGAAGGGAACAATTGCAGTAATCTTACTTATTTCAACCTCTTTCGTTTTTAGTATTAACCTTAAAACGGAAAGAAATGAAGTATTTCGCAAAACAAAAACAAACATTCACCTCCAAGAGGAAACCTAAAATCTTTAACATCGCCATCATCTGCCTGCTGGCCATGCTGGCAGGGATGCTGGGTGCGCATGCCCAAAACATTCCCGACTCGCTGAGCCCCATCATGCTGGAGGGAGTGGGTATCAGCTGGACCAAAGCCAGCGGTGAGGAGATGTTCTCCGCCACCAGCATCAACAAGGACGAAATCAACAGCAATATTGGCAACGGCAGCATCAACAACCTGTTCGAGATGGTGCCCTCCATGATTACCACCTCGGATGCCGGCACCGGTATCGGTTACACCTACATGCGCATCCGCGGCATCGACCAAACCCGTATTAATGTCACCATCAACGGCATCGCCCTTAACGATGCCGAATCACAAGGTTCCTGGTTCGTGAACCTGCCCGACTTCGGCTCCAAAGTGCAGCAGTTGGATGTGCAGCGTGGTGTGGGTACCTCCAATAACGGCTCCGCTGCCTTCGGTGCCACCATGGATTTTTCCACGCTCGACAATTCACACCAGCGTTACTTCGAAATCAGCAGCACTGCCGGTTCATTCAACACCTTCCGCAATTCCGCAACTTTCGGTACAGGACTGATTGGAGATGTCTTTGCCGCCACCATTTCCTACTCCAATGTATTGAGTGACGGTTATATGGACTTCTCTTCTGCCAAATTGCATAGCCTCTTCTTTTCCAGCGACTTCTATCTGAAAAATAAAAAGAAAAACAAAAACTACGGCAAACTAAAACTTAATATATTATACGGTAATGAAAAAACCGGTCTGGCATGGAATGGTGTACCTTCGGACATACTTCCCATCAACCGACGCTACAACAGCTGCGGTGAATATCTCGACCCCACGGGCCAAGTCCGACACTATTTCAACGAGACCGACAACTACCAACAGTTGCACACCCAGCTGTTTTACGACTTTAACAAGCGCATCAACGACCACAACCACATCAAAGTGAACGTGGCCGGCCATTTCACCCGCGGCATCGGCTATTATGAGGAATACAAAGCCGAAAAAGGATATACCGACTATGCTTTAGAACCGTTGGTATATAGCCATAAACACATTATGGCTTACGACAGCATCATTGGCATTCATGACGCCACACCTGAAGAAATCGCCTCAGGAGACACTACCCACCTCAATTACAACGATACCATTAACACCGGCGACTTTATCACCCAAAAATGGCTGGACAACTATTTCTATGGTGTAACCTTCAGCTTCAAACAAAGCTTCTCGCAAGTAGGCACCAAAGGCATTGACAACCGCCTGGGCTGGTCTGTGGGCGGAAGCGTAAACCGCTATGACGGCAAGCACTACGGCATTGTGAAATGGGCGCAATTCGGCGGTGTTCCCGACAACTACCACTGGTATGATGGCACCGGCGAGAAAAACCAGTTCAACATCTATGGAACCCTGGATTATAGCCAAGGTCGCTGGTACACCTATATCGATCTACAATACAGAATGATAGACTATCACATTGGCGGCATTGATGATGATTTGACGGATGTGACCCAGAATTACCTGTGGCACTTCTTCAACCCCAAAGCCGGTGTAAGTGTGGATTTGGATCAAAACAGACACCACAGCCTGTATCTTTCATTGGCCCGTTCACAACGCGAACCTACCCGTTCAGACCTCATTGAAGCCCCAGCGAACAAGAAACCCGTGCCCGAGACCCTGTACGACTTGGAGTTAGGCTACCGTATGCACTACAATAAATACGCCTTCAATGCCAATGCTTACTTCATGTATTACGACAAACAGCTGGTGTTGACCGGGGAGATCAACGATGTAGGTGCCGCCATCATGACCAATGTGGACAAGAGCTACCGCTTGGGGATCGAGTTGATTTCGGCATACAGCCCCATCAAATATTTCACTTGGAACATCAAGGGAACTTTCAGTTTGAACAAGATTTTAGACTATACCGAATATGTGGACGACTGGGACAACGGCGGACAGATTGTCAAACACCTCGGCACCACCGACATTTCCTTTTCGCCGAACATTGTGGCCTCCAACGAGTTCATTGTGACCCCTGTGGACAACTTCAACATCTCCCTCACCACACAATTTGTGAGCCGCCAATTCATCGACAACAGCAGCAATAAGCAATATTCCATCAAACCGTACTGTGTAACTAACCTCAACCTCAGCTATTGTTTCCACACCAAGCCCGTGAAAGATATTGAACTATTCTTCCGCATCAACAACCTCTTCAATGCCAAATACGAGAGCAATGCCTGGATCTACCGCTACTACTATGAAGGCACTGAATGCTTCATGGACGGCTACTTTCCGCAAGCCACGATTAATTTCATGGGCGGGGTGAGAATAAAATTCACGAAATAGACGGAGAGACATGCACTGCGTGCATTCGGGGAGACGGTCAGAGGGTTAGAAGGTTAACCGAGAAGATGGGAAAACGATGATCGTATAACCGAGCGAGCGTAGCGAGAGACTGCTCGAGCGAACGCAGTGAGCGTCTTAACGCATAACCCTATAAACAATAAACAATGGATGCATCAGCAATCATAGAATACACCGGCGTCGCTATCGGCTTCGCATACCTGATACTAGAGTATAAAGCCTCCTTCTGGCTATGGCCGGTGGGTATCCTGATGTCATTATTCTACATTGTGATATTCTACCAGTCAAAATTCTATGCTGACGCTGGAATTTACGCCTATTATTTAGGAGCAAATATGTACGGATTAATTGAGTGGCGGAAAAATAGTCAGAAAACATCGGAGAAAACCATTGAGATGCCCATTACGCACACACCGAAAAGCAAGATTCTTCCGTTGACACTCATAGGCATAGCAATATGGGCAGCCTTATGGTTACTGCTCAGCCGCCTCACCGACAGTCCTGTGCCTGCTGGCGACTCATTCACCACCGCATTAAGTGTGGTAGCGATGTACCTGTTAGCCAAGAAGCACATCGAGCACTGGTGGCTGTGGGTGGTCGTCAATCTCGTCTCTACCTCCCTCTATGCGTGGAAAGGCTTGTATGCAATGACCGGCTTCTTCGCTTTCTATACCCTCATCGCCATAATGGGATATTTCAAGTGGCAGAAAGAAATGTGATTTTTTTTCATTTTGCTGTAACGTTTTGGGAGTTTCTTGCGTCATGTGGATGTAGGAGATGATCATCTGATACCGACGTAGCAAACGTATTTCTTAACCAAAATTTAATTGCGATGAAAAGAAATTTTTATCTGATGATTTGTATTGCCTTCTCTTTTGCCCTTGGCTTGAACTCCTGCAAAAAAGACAAACCTTCCGAAGACCTGGAACCTATTGGGGACGGTATGATTCAAAAGGCCGTGAAAGATTATGATGGGAATACATACAATGCCGTAAAAATTGGCAATCAAGTATGGATGGCCTCCAATCTGAAAACCACACACTATGCCGACGGCACCGCCATTACTCTAGGCAATATGCTGACAGATGTCAGTTCACATACCCCCTTCCGCTATTATCCCGACAACAACAGCTCCTTGGTCAACAAAAACGGATATTTGTACAACTGGTCAGCTGTGGTGAAAGGGACCACCGGCAGT
>Ga0265298_10000110_pt1 | contig 120206 bp, 75 predicted proteins | sample AusTroGonzalo_MG_3_FD_193486 | JGI IMG/M metagenome (GOLD analysis project Ga0265298, IMG submission 193486) | Bovine rumen microbial communities from tropical cattle in Woodstock, Queensland, Australia - Gonzalo_01 | ecosystem: Host-associated > Mammals > Digestive system > Stomach > Rumen ...
GACAGGCGTTCGGGGTATGTGGTGGAATCCCATCTTCAAATCTTCTTCTACACCTCTACACTTCTACACGGCAAAAAATGTACTGCCGGTGCGCCCCTGCCGATGAGTGACCGAATACGCTTGATGGGGCCAATATGCGGGGAGGCAAAAAACATCCCCGCAGCGAGGCGGAATATGGTATCATACGTCCATGCCAAGCGCACATTCCGAAAACGCCTTGCTGGCGCCGTTCGTGGGGAACCCTAGGTACGTGATCGTACCTGGCGGGCTCCGCGACGTCCATGTCCACTTCCGCGACCCCGGGACGCCCGACGCGGAGACGCGCGCCACGGGCGCCGCCGCGGCCGCGGCCGGCGGCTTCACATGCGTCACGACGATGCCGAACACAACTCCCGCCGGCGATACGCCGGCGTGGATCAGGGAGCAGATCGAGGACGCCTCCATCCCCGTGCGCATAGCCCCCTCCGCCTGCATCACCAAGGGCCGTCTCGGGAAGGAAGTGGCAGACCTCGAGGCGCTTGCCGCCGCAGGCGCCGCCGCGTTCACCGACGACGGGTCGTTCGTGGCCTCAGCCGCCGTGATGGAGGAGGCGATGCGCCGCGCCGCGCGTCTTGGGAAACCAGTGATGCAGCATGCGGTCGTGCCCGCCCTTCTCGCCGGGGGCGTCGTGCGAGACTGTCCGGCGGCCCGCCGCCTGGGCCTCGCCGCAATGCCGCCGGAGGCCGAAACCGAGGCCGTCCGCCGCGACATAGCCCTCTGCCGCGAGACAGGATGCGCGCTCCACGTCCAGCACATATCTTGCGCGGGTACGGTCGAGCTGATCCGCGCAGCGCGCCGCGAGGGTCTCCCCGTCACAGGCGAGGCCACGCCCCACCACCTTCTCCTCTCATGCGAGGACATACCCGGAGACGATCCGAACTGGAAGATGGCCCCGCCCCTCGGCACGCGCGAGGACCGCGCCGCGCTCCGCGAGGCCGTGATCGACGGCACCGTCGGAATCTTCGCCACGGACCACGCCCCGCACACGCCCTCCGCGAAGTCCGGAGGCCTCCTCAAGGCCGCCAACGGCATCATCGGGCTGGAGACCGCCGCCGCTGTCACCTGGCGCGCGCTTGTGGAGGAGGAAGGCATGAGCGCCGCCGACTGGACAGCGCGCTGGACCACCGGCCCCGCCGCGCTCATCGGTGAAACACTCGACCCGGACTCCTTCACCGTGATCGACACGCGCGCCAACCGCACCGTCGTCCCCGAGTCGTTCAGGTCGAAATCGCGCAACCAGCCATTCTCCGGTCTGCAGCTCTCAGCATGGCCGATTCTCACAGTCCTCAAAGGAAAGGCAACATACGATGGACGTTAAGATATTCGACACCTCGGCCGAGGCGTTCCCCGACATCTGCTTCGAGCGCCCGCCGGCGCTCGCCATAATCCTCGGCAGCGGCTGGGGAGACGCCTTGCGCGCCGACCGCCCGATTCTGCAGATGCCATACTCCACCATCCCGTATCTCGGCGCCGCCACAGTCCCTGGACACTCCGGCGAGTTCCGCCTGTACGAGCGCCACGGGAAGCGCATCGCGGCGTTCTGCGGACGCCGCCACTGGTACGAGGGCGTCGGCTGGGAGACAGTTGTTCTGCCGGTGGAGATCGCCCGCCGCATGGCCTGCCCGCGGATGCTGCTCACCAACGCCGCAGGAGGAATCAACCCGGCGCTCCACGCGGGCGACTTCGTGATCCTCAAGGACCATGTGAACACAGTCGGCATCAACCCGCTAATCGGGCCGCACCGCCCCGAGTGGGGGACGCGCTTCCCGGACATGACGTCCATATACGTCCAGCACCACCGCGACGTGCTCCGCGCCGTCGCCCATCGCCTTGACCTGCGCGTAATGGAGGGCGTGTACGCCTTCACTAGCGGCCCAGTCTTCGAGACGCCCGCCGAGATCCGCGCCTACGCCCACATGGGCGCTGACGTCGTGGGCATGAGCACGGTGCCAGAGGCCGTATTCGCGCACGCCTGCGGCATGGAGGTGGCGGGGCTCTCGCTCGTATCGAACCTCGCCGCGGGAATCGCACCGTCCCCGCTCAGCCACGCCGACGTGATGGACGCCTCCCAAAAGGCAAAGGCGCCGATGAGCGACCTCATCGACGCCTTCATCGCCGCGTTGTAGTGCGGGCGGCGAACCGGCGGGACGTTCCCCGGGTCAGGGCACGAGGAAGCGAGCGGTGAGCTCGGCGGCCTTGGCCTTCACGGCCTGCTGGGCGGAGACGTCGGAGATGTCCTCCAGCACGTCGGCTATCCAGGTGCCGATCATGGCGGCCTCGGCCTCCTTCATGCCGCGCGTCGTGATCGACGCGGTGCCGACGCGGATGCCGGAGCACTTGAACGGCGACTCCTGGTCGTAGGGGATCGTGTTCTTGTTCACGACGATGCCCGCGGCGTCAAGCGCAGCGGCGGCGTCCTTTCCGGTGATGCCCTTGGTGCCCTTGACGTCCACCAGGAAGAGATGGTTGTCGGTGCCGCCGGAGACGATTCGCCAGCCGCGGTCCTGCACAGCCTTGCACATGGCCTTGCAGTTCTTTACGATCTGCGCGGCGTACTCCTTCATCTCGGGCTGCATCCACTCGCGGAAGCAGACGGCCTTGGCGGCGATGATGTTCTCGAGCGGTCCGCCCTGCATGCCGGGGAAGACGGCGGAGTCGATCGCCTTCGCGTACTGCTCCTTGCAGAGGACGAGGCCGCCGCGCGGTCCGCGAAGCGTCTTGTGCGTGGTGGTGGTGACGAAGTCGGCGTACGGGACCGGGCTTTCGTGCGCGCCGCCGGCCACGAGACCGGCGATGTGCGCCATGTCCACCATCATCAGGCAACCGACCTTGTCGCATATCTCGCGGATGCGCTTGAAGTCGATCGACCGCGGATAGGCGGAGGCGCCGGAAAGGAGTATCTTCGGCTTGACTTCCAGCGCCTGGCGCTCGAGCGCGTCGTAGTCGAGACGCTCGGTGGTCTTGTCCACGGTGTAGGGCACGATGTTGTACAGCTTGCCCGAGAAATTGACGGGCGAGCCGTGCGAGAGGTGCCCGCCCTGGTCGAGGGAGAGCGAGAGGATCGTGTCGCCGGGCTTGATCGTGGCGAAGTACACGGCCATGTTGGCGGACGATCCGCAGTGGGGCTGGACGTTCGCGTGCTCTGCTCCGAACAGCTCGCAGGCGCGGCGGCGTGCGAGCTCCTCGGCGGCGTCCACAGGCAGGCAGCCGGAATACCAGCGCTTCCCGGGATAGCCCTCGGCGTACTTGTTCATGAGGACGCTGCCGGCGGCCTCGCGAACGGCGCGGGAGGAGGTGTTCTCGGAGGCGATGAGGTTGATCTCCGTGTCCTCCTGCCTCACCTGCGCCTTGATGGCGGCGTAGATCTCGGGATCGTCATGGGCGAGGCCGGAGAAGTCTGAGAGGCGGCGGGCGCGCTCGAGCTTCATGCGGCGGCGCGCATGGCGCTCCGCGTCGTCCACCGCGGTGGAGACGAATGTCTTGAGGATGTCCACGGCGTCGGCGGAGGATGTTCTGGCCTGGCCGAGGCAGAGCACGTTCGCGCCGTTGTGGGCGCGGGCGATGCGGGCGTCCTCTACGTCGCGGCAGAGGGCGGCGCGGACGTTCTGGAAGCGGTTCGCGGTCATGGTCACGCCCATGCCCGTCGTGCACACCAGAACACCGAAATCAGCCTCGCCGAGGGCGACGGCCTCCGCCACGGCGTCGGCGTAGTCAGGGTAGTCGCACGACCCGGGCGCGTCGCAGCCCACGTCGACGAACTCGGCGCCGTCGAACTTCTCCACTATCTGCCTTTTGAGTTCGTAGCCGCCATGGTCCGAACCTATCGCGATCTTCATCTTCTTTCTCCTTGCTTCCTCGTTTGAAAGGTTGAAACATTCCGTCAGGCGCGCATCCGGCGAAGACCGGCGCGACGCGACAGGCCATACGTCACTTGCCGGCCTTCACGCGGTCCCAGGCCTTGTTGTAGAGCTCCAGCACCTTGGGGTCGTCGAATCCCATCAAAAGCTGTCCGCGTTTGAGCGTGGCCGCGTCGAGGAGGATCAGCTTGCGGTAGTCCTCGTCGAGCGCGTCGATGGCGGGGGCGACGGGATTGGGTCCGCAGATGTACTCCATGTTGTCTTTGGCGACCTCAGGCTCGTAGATGAAGTTGATGAAGGCGTAGGCGAGGTCCTTCTGCTTGGAGGAGGACGACACGACCATCTCGTCGAAGGCGATGGCGAAGCCCTCCTTGGGGAGCGCGAATCCGATGTCGGGACGAGGCTTGGCGCCCTCCTCCTCGTCGCCCACGATGAGCTGGGTGACGTCGGTGGAGTAGCCGTGGCCGAGGGTGATGGCGCCCGAGGCGACCTCTGTCTTGTAGCTCTCGGCGTCGAACTTGCGGATGTTGTCCTTCCACTTGAGAATCTGCTCCACGGCCTTGTCGATCTCCTCCGGCTTGGTGGAGTTGATGGAGTAGCCGAGGTACATGAGGCCGGCGCCTATCACCTCGCGGAGGTCGTCGAGCATGGAGACGCGGCCCTTGAGACCCGGATTGCCGAGAATGGCCCACGAGTTGACGTCGGCGCCGGCGGGGATCTTGTCCTTGATGTAGCAGAATCCGGTGTATGTGACGGCATAGGGCACGCTATATGCGAATGTGGGGTCGAACACCTGGGTCGCGAAGCGCTTGTCGAAGTTCTTCCGCACGTTGGGGAGCTTGGAGTGGTCGATCTTGTCGATCATCTTCTCCTTCGCCATCGTGCCGATCTGGTAGGAGGACGGCGTTATCACGTCGTAGCCGGTGGCGCCGGCCTTGAGCTTGGCGTACATGGACTCGTTGGAGTCGAACGTGTCGATGACTACCGTGCAGTTGAACTGCTTCTCGAACTTCTGGATGACGTCCGGCGACATGTAGTCCGTCCATGTGTAGATGTGCAGCTCCGGCTTGGACGGGCCGCAGCCCGCGATCAGGCCTGCGGCCAGGGCGGCGGCGGCGATTTTCTTGATGTCTTTCATTTTTCTTCCTTTCTTTATTTTCATTGAAGTCGTTTGAATCTCTCCGGGCGTCACGCCATCTTCTTCTGGCGCATGTTGACCAGGGCCTTCGACACTCCCACCAGCGCACATGTGCCCACGAGCATCAGCGTGGACAGGGCGAACACGGTCGGAAGGTTCTTGGAATGCTTCACCATGGAGCTCACGTAGGTGGGGAAAGTGTTAGTCCCGGCGCCGTTCACGAAGGACGTGATCACGACGTCGTCGATGGAAAGCGTGAACGCCAGCAATCCCCCTGCCACAACGCCGGGCATGAGCATGGGAAGCTGCACTTTGAAGAACGCCGTCAGAGGACCGGCGCCGAGGTCGTATGCGGCCTCCATCACGGCGTCGTCGAAGTCCTGCAGGCGCGCCAGCACCGTCATCGCCACGTACGAGACGCAGAACGTGACATGGGCTATCAGGATGGTCCAGAAGCCGCACTCCACCTGGCATGCGACGAAAAGCATCAGGAGGGAGATGCCGATGAGGATGTCCGGCATTATCAGCGGGGTGTAGACGAGCGCGTGGTGGGCGCTCTGCAGGCGGCCGCGCCAGCGGTGGAGCGCGAGGGCGGACGTGGTGCCGAGCACGCAGGAGATCACAGTGGCCAAGCCGGCGATCTCCACCGAGAGCCAGAAGCTGTCCAGCAGCTTTCGCGCAGACGGGGCGTTCGTGAATATCTGGCGGTACCACTTGGCGTTGAAGCCGAGGATCTCGCCCTCAGCGCCCGTGAACTGCATCGAGATGCCGTTCGGTATGAACCCGTACGCCACCACCAGCACGATCGGCACGTAGAGGAAGAGGAGCACAAGGCCGAGAACGGTCTGTGCGAAGAACGACTTCTTCACGCCACTCCTCCCATGGTCATGCGCCGGGCCGTCTCGTCGGCTAGGCGCTTCTTGTCGCGGAGGTTCTGCCGCCGCCGCCACCAGAACGCGAGGCCCATCGGAACCAGCACCGAGAACGCCATCAACGCGGCAAGGGCGGAGGCGTGGGGAATGTTCCTGTTCTGGATGGCGCGCATGAATATCTTGTTGCCGATCAGAACGCAGTCGGTGCCGCCCAGCATCTGCGGAATAACGTACGAACCTATCGCCGGGATGAACACCATCAGAATGGCGGAGACGATGCCCTGCTTCACGCCCGGCACGAATATCTTGCGGAACGCGTAGAAGCTCTTGGCGCCCAGATCGCGCGCGGCCTCCATGAGCGAGAAGTCGAACTTCTCAGCCGCGGTGTAGATCGGCATGATGGCGAAAGGCAGGAAGGTGTAGACGGAGACGAGGACCACGGCGAGCTCGGAGTCTAGGATGGTGGCGGTGGAGAGGTCGGCCGCGCCGTGCGACACCAGCCCCGACCACTCCAGAAACGACTGCACGCCCGCAGGCAGCCAGCCGAAGAGCCAGCCTCGCACCTGCAGGAAGGAGATGTAGCACGTCTGAAGCCATCCGTCAGGATGGAGCATGGTCTTCCACGCGAAGACGCGCACGACGAAGCTCGTCCAGAACGGCAGCATTATCGAGCCCGCCACTAGCGCACGCATCTTCTTGGGCAGGCGCGCGATCGCGTAGGAGCAGGGCAGAGCCAGCAGGATGCACCAGACCGTTATCTCGAATGAGAGGCGTATGGTCCGCCACACGATCGCCGGGTAGTCAGGGTCCACAAGCGCCCGCCAGGTCACAAGCGACCACTCCTTCGCCACGCCCCCGTTGGCGGTATGGCCATGGAATGTGAACGAGACCACGATCAGAGTGGGCACGGCGAAGAACAGCAGCAGCCACACGAATGACGGCGCCGTAACAAGCCACTCTGCCAAGCGCGACCTCTTCTTCATGATGCCGCCGCGCCCTTGGCCGACTGCGGCGGCGTCTGCACCAGCGACGCGTCGAGCTCGGAGAAGTTCTCTATCATGTACCCGTCGTCGGGATGCCACCACATGTACACCTTGTCGTTCCATGTGATGGTCTCCTGGTCGAGCAGGAACCGGGAATGGGGCTTGAGGGCGGAGACGCTGCGGCCGACGCTCCTGAGCCAGTACTTGGTGTAGACGCCCTGGTAGATGACGTCAGTGACCTTGGCCTCGAACACGTTGATGCCCGCGCCCTTCTCGGGCGGCGGCGGCGTGAGCGTGACGCGGATCTTCTCCGGGCGCACCGACAGGTGGACGTTCTGCCCGACGGCGAGCTTGCGGTCGTTGAACGCCCTGATGGACGCGAATCCGGGGCATTCGATCGTGCAGTAGTCCCCCTCCGTGGAGACGATGCGCCCCTCGAAGAAGTTCGTGTCGCCGATGAACGCCGCGACGAAGCTGGAGACCGGCGCCTCGTATATCTTCGCAGGCGTGTCAAGCTGCTCCACTCGCCCGCGGTTCATCACGGCGATGCGGTCGGAGAGCGACATGGCCTCGCCCTGGTCGTGCGTCACGTACATGAACGTGATGCCCACCTGGTCGTGGATCGTGTCCAGCTCAAGGAGCATGTGCTGCCTGAGCTTCAGGTCGAGCGCCGCGAGCGGCTCGTCGAGGAGAAGAACCTGCGGGCGGTCCACTAGGGCGCGCGCGATGGCCACGCGCTGCTTCTGTCCGCCGGAGAGCTGGTTGGGGTACTTCCACGCATGGTCGCCCATCCTGATCATCTCGAGGATGGCGTCGACCGACTCCTCTATCTCGCCCTTGGGCTTCTTCGCGAGGCGCAGGGAGAACGCGATGTTGTCCCAGATCGTCATCGTCGGGAAGAGCGCGTAGTTCTGGAACACCGTGTGGACGCGCCGCGCGTTGGGCGGCTCGTCGGTGATGTCCTTGCCGTCAAGGTATATGCGCCCCGAGTCGGGGCGCTCAAAGCCGCCCACCATGCGCAGCAGGGTGGTCTTTCCGCAGCCGGAGGGCCCGAGGAGGGAGAAGAACTCGCCTTTCCCGACGGAGAACGACACGTCGTCCACGGCGGTGAGCGCCCCGAAGCGCTTCGTCACGTGGTCGAAAACGAGAGAATCAGTGGCCAATTCCAGGCCTCCTCGCGGAATCGCGGCCCGTCAGGGAACCCAAACCTGCGTGGACTGCTGCTCGTAGTGCCCAGGCTGCCACACGCGCACCACGGTGCCGTTGGCAGAGGCCTGCTCCACATAGCGCCCTTCCACCCACACGTTCTGGATGCGCGTCTCGTAGTGGCCGGTTTGCTGCACCACAACCGGCTGCTGAACGACAACGGGCTGCTGCACTACCGCGGGCTGCGCGACGACGACCGGAGACGGCGCCACGACGACAGGCGCGGGGTGCGTGGCATCATATATCGTGGCCGCGAGAAGCCCAGCGCCGAGAATCCCAGCACCGACCGCCATACCCGTGCGCCCGTGATGGTGATGATGATGGTGATGCGGCGGCGGCGGACCGAAGGCCGACGCCGTGAATACGGCTGCTACTGCGAGCGCGATTGCTGTCATTTTTTTCATGGCTTTCCCTCCTTTGGCGCACGGCGAAGAGCACCTGCCCTAAACCGCGCAAAAGAACAGTTAGAATAATACTCTAATCCGCCGCCAATTGCAATATGATTCGCGTGATTTTCGCAAAGCCGCAATGGCCGGCGTCAGCGCAAGACCATGCGGCTTTCGGGCGAGAAACGGATCCCGTGGCACGTCGCTATGCAGATGCCGTAGTTCGTGACAGGGATACCGGCCGCGCGGCACCGGGAGAGGCGCGCCTGAACGGCTCGTCGCGAGAGCATACAGCCGCCGCAGTGCACCACCAGCGAATACGGCGAGAGGTCGGACGGAAAGTCGTTCCCTGACACCCACGCGAACTCAAGCCTACGGCCCGTGTAGGACTGAATCCATGCAGGAAGCTTGACAGTGCCAATATCAGTGCACTGGCGATGGTGCGTGCAGCCCTCGGCGATCAACACGCGGGCGCCGTCCTCGAGGCGGTCCAGCGCGGCGGCACCATCGGCATAGAGGGCCAGGTCCCCCTTCGCCCTCGCAAAGACGATCGAGAAGCTCGTCAAGGGGATCTCGCGCGGAAGAGCCTTCGAGACCGAACCGAACGCCTGGGAGTCCGTCACCACGAAACACGGCGGCGAGGCGAGGCGGGAAAGTGTGGCGGAGAGCTCCGTCTCGCGGCACACGACGGGGATGGCCCCCGCGTCGAGCAGTTCGCGTACCACCTGCTGCTGCGGGAGTATGAGCCGCCCCTTGGGAGCGGCGGAGTCGATGGGGCAGACGCATACGACCACGTCGCCCGTCACTACGAGGTCGGCGACGAGCGGCGGCGCCTCGTCCGGCGGCGCAAGACGGGCTATCTGCTCCTTGAGCGCGGCCACCGAGTCGCCGCGTCTGTATACGAGATGGGCGATCCTTCTGCGCTCGCACTCCGCGACAAGGTCGTTTTCGAGCGGACCCAGCTCGGCGTCGGCGGAGACGATCACCGCCACGTCCGTCTTCTCCAGAACCTCCAGAGCCTTCTTCACGCGGAGTTCGCCGAGCGGGCCCACGTCGTCGAGGCCGGCGGTATCGGTCAGAAGGCATGGTCCCAAAGGCAGAATCTCCATGGCCTTAGAGACTGGGTCGGTGGTGGTGCCCGGCGTATCGCTGACAATCGCCACTTCCTGGCCGGCCACTGCGTTGATCAGCGTGGACTTGCCTGCGTTGCGGCGCCCGAAGAACGCGAGCCGCACGCGGTTGCCGGAGGGGGTCTCGTTAAGTCCGGCCATGTCAGGCGCTCCTTTCAGAGATTGCAGAGAGCACCTCGCGGGCGGCGAGGCCGAGCGCGGCGCCGTCAGAGCGCAGCAGGGCCGTCGCGGAGTCCAGACGTGCGACGGCGGCGGCGCGGGCCGACGAATCGGAAAGCCACGGCGCGAGGATGTCGACGAGGGCGGACGGCGTGAAATCTTCCTGTAGTAGCTCCGGCATGGGGCCGCCCTTCCCAGGTCCCTCTCCGGGGCGTCGCTTCGGCGGATCCTTGCCGCCGCACGCGCAGCGCTCGGCTATTATGTTCGCAAGGCCGGCGAAGCGAACGCCCGTCACGAAGTAGCGGATGAGCCAGGCGAAGAAAGGCGTCGTGGCATAGACGAGGGCCGTGGGCACGCGCGCAAGCGCCGCCTCGAGAGTGGCGGTGCCGCTCGCGACCGCGGCGACGTCCGCAGAGCGCAGGACTCCGCGCGCGCCGCCGTCCACACATGTCACCCCCGGCAAAGGACGCTTCGCCAGCACCTCGTCGATCTGCCGCCGGGCACGCGCACTTGCGGCAGGAATCACGAACGCCAGACGAGGAATGCGCCCGTTCAACATCTCCGCCGCGTCCAGCAGGCGTGGAAGTATGCGCTCGATCTCGCCCTTACGCGAACCAGGCAGGAGCGCCACCACCTTCTCCGCTCCGGCCGAACGGACGTTCTCCACGGCCGAGCTGGAGGCACCCTTCTCCTCGGCGAAGACGTCGATCAGAGGATGCCCGATGAACACGGCCTTGAAACCCGGCGTGGTCGGAAATATCGCCGGCTCGAACGGAAGGAAGCAGAGTAGCTTCGTGAGCGACGCCGCTATCTTCGGCACGCGCCCCCTGTGCCAGGCCCACACCTGCGGGCACACGACGTGCACGGCGGGAATCCCCAGCCCCTTGGCGTAGGCGGCCAGCTTGATGTTCATGCCGGGATAGTCGATCGTCACGACGACATCCGGACGCCATTCGCGGATCGCGCGCTTCATGGTCCGCGCGACGCGCATGAAGTAGAATATCCGCATCAGCACCGGCCCGATGCCCATCACGGCGAGATCGACCGTCTTGAACCCGTAGTCGCCGTAGCCCCGGAACTCGACGGCGTCCCCCGCTGCGCGTTCGATCTCGCCCTTGAGCCGCTCCGCGTAGAACACGCCGGACTGCTCTCCGGCAAGCATAAGAATCTTAAGCGCCATCCATGCCTCTTGAGATCAGCGTATCTTCACCAGCAAGACGAAGATGAAGGACATCAGAAACGCCTGCAGAAGAATGAAGCGCATCAGCACCTGCGCGTTCGACCACCTCAACACCTTCTTGCAGTGGTCGTGGAGCGGGAAGCGCACGCTCTGCACGATCTTGACGAACACGTTCCTGCGCTCCGCCTCGTCGGGCTCCAGCATCGACGGCGGCCGCACGTCCAGCCCGCACTTGCGGAAAAGGCGCAGCAGCACGAGCTTGACGAGCCCGCCGCCACCGTTCACCAGCACCACCGGCGCGAAGGCGAAGACGAGGAATGGATTACCCGTGACAAGCACACCCGCGCCGAGAAGCAGACCGAGGAAGCGAGACCCCGCATCGCCCATGAGCGCCTTCGACGGCTCCGCGTTCCACCACAGATACCCGGAGAAACCCCCCGCAACCGTCATGAGCAGGATGGCCCAGCGGACTGCCATGTAGTTGTGGGGTACAAGCAGATAGTCTGCCACCGGACGGTAGCCGATCACGAGGTAGAGGAAGACGGCGAGTGCGGCGAGCGAGATTATCGAAAGCGACCCGGCGAGGCCGTCCACCCCGTCCGAGCAGTTCGTGGCGTTCATCACGATGAAGAGCACAAAGCCCATCGTCGGGATGTATGCCCACCAGGGTAAAATCCATTCGCCCTTGAAAAACGGCACCCAGATCTGCCCGCCGAGGGCCTTCCACACGAAGAACGCCACGCCCAGACACACCGCCGCGTCCAGGAGCCCCTTCTTGAGCTGCCCCCACGGCATCTCGGCACGGTCGTCCATGTAGCCGAACAACATGCCGACGTACAGGCAAAGCAGCATACCGAGGACGGGGACGGAAAGCGGCATCACAAGGAGGATGATCGGCAGCACAAGGAGCGTCACCCACAAGCCGGTGCCCGTGGGCTTGCCTGCGGACGACATGCCGTCCTTCCCCAAAATCGCCTTGCCGTGGTCCTTAGGAGAGAACCTCCAGAACTTCGGCAGGAGGATAAGAACGAGGAACGCCGCCGTGACAGTGCCTGCAGCGAGCAGCAGCGCGTGCGAACGGAGGAGGCGGAACGGCCCCCACCACTGTTCGAGATATGTCGAGAGATTGTAGAGCATGATTGAGCGGATGTTAGTAGATAGATGGTATTTGGCAGTTGGATGATTATGACGGCTGAGGCACCTTGTTGAGGTTGAACTTGCACGTCACCTTGGTGAATCTGCCGACCTCTGACTGGATGTCGAACTCGTCGGAGACGCGCTTCGAGTTGGGCAGGCCCATGCCGGCACCGAAGCCGAGCGAGCGTATCCAGTCGTTGGCGGTGGAGGCTCCATCCCTCAAGGCCCATTCAATGTCGGGAATGCCGGGGCCCCGGTCCTTGGCCGTGATGGTGACGGCGTCTTCGGAGATGAGCAAGGTTAGGATGCCGCCGTGGGAGTGGATGCAGATGTTGATCTCGAGCTCGTACGCGGCCACGGCGATGCGGCGCGCGACGACGCGGTCCACCTTGCGCTCGCGCAGTATCTGCTTGATGTCGTTGGCGGCGTGGCCGGCGCGGGACAGGTCGTTGCGCACCACCGCCCATTCGCGGCGGAAGTAGTTCTCGCTCGTCGCGTGCTCCTGTGGCGCGTTGGCGCCGCGCGCACTCTTACGCTCGAGCTTGCGTATCTCCACGGAGAGTTCGTAGAGGAGCGCGCGCATCACGTCCCGCTGGGAGACGATGCCCACCAGCTTGCGCTCCGCGTCCAGCACCGGAAAGCGCCCGTAGGTGTAGTTGTTGAAGTATCTGAGCGCGAACGCGAGCGGCATTCCGGCCTCAAGCACCACGAGGTTTGTGGCCATGTGGTCCTCGCACGCGTCGTCGATCCAGCCGTTGTCCAGGGCGTTGATTATGTCATTGACGGAGACTATGCCGTAGAGGCGGCCATCCTCGCAGACCGGCAGACCCGAGATGCGGTTCTCGCGCATAAGCCGCTGCGCCTCACGGAGCGGGGCGCTACGCGAGATGGCTATTATCTTGCGCTTCATCACGTCGCGCACTTTGAAGCGCTGCAGCAGCTCCATGATGATGACGCTGGAGTCGCCGCCGAACGACTTGGGGTCGAGCGGGGTCTTATCGAGTATCTCGTCGTCGCTGGCGGGCTGGGCCTGCAGTATGGTCGGGTTGTATTCGCCCATGGGAGTCTCTTTCCGCGCCGACGCGGCGCGCTAGGCGCGCTCTTCAGCCAGGAACGCCTCGTGCAGGCGCACGCAGGCGTCGTACTTCGAGAGTGGAGACGAGACGAGCGGCACTCCGAGGTCGGCGGCCACCTTGAGCATCGTCTCGGAGAGTGGCTTGGCGTTGTGCACCACAACACCCATCGCGCCCACGATGTGGGCGGTGCGTATGGCCTGGTCGCTCGCAAGGGATGTGAGCAGCAGGATGTCGTCCGCGTCGTACAGCAGCACGTCGCTCATCAGATCGTTCGCCACGACGGCGCCGACGGCGCGCGGGCTTGCGCCGTCGCCGGCCATGAGCTTTCCGTCGAGGATCTTCACAACGTCAGCAATTGTCATTTTCGTGTTCTCTATTGAATTTGTGGGATTTGAAAATCTGTTTTACCATGCAGAGTGATTATACCAAATTCTCAGCAGGGCGGCACTGCAAAATAACCGCGACGTGCAAAATCACCGTGGGCGCACATTTCTCGACGTTGCCAAGAGCGCAGAGAGGGATTGGCCTTGACTGTCCGAAGCCTCATGCGCCGAACCACGCGAGAGGATCGCGGACGCGGTCTAGGACGCGAGGCTGGTCGCGCGCCACCAGGACGGACGCGGAGAGCTCTGCGGCGGCGGCCTTCAGCTCGGCGGCCGAGAGCGCGAGCGCCGCCGTGGAGAGCGCGTCCGCCACGGCCGCGCTCTCGGCGCGCGCCCACGCCGCCGCCCATCGCCGCGCCGCTCCGCCGCGCCGTACGTCCACCACATGATGACCCTGTATCTCGAACCCGCTCCCGGAAAGCGCGCCGGAGGAGAGCTCCACCGAAACAGGAAGGCGCGTGCGCTCCTTGAACGCCCCTCCCACGCCGATGCGCCACCTGCCGCCGCAAGCAAGGACAGTGGACGTACCGGCGTCGAGCAGAAAGCGCTTCATGGAGAACGGCTCCGACGCCAGAAGCTCCGCGCACACGTCAAGCGCATAGCCCTTGCCGACGCCCCCGAAGTCGAGCTCGAGGGGCGTGGCGCGGCCGAGAGCGTCGGGCGCGACGGAGACGAGCGAGTTCTCCACGTCCAGCACAAGACGCCGCATTCCACCGCGCGCAAGGGCGTCGGCGCACGACTTCGCGTCGATTCGCCCCCACTCCGCACGCGGGGCGGAGTCAGCCGCGCGCGGCGCGCGCAGACGGTCCATCACCGGCCCCACGGTCGGGTCGAAGGCGCCTCGCGTGGCGGCACACACCTTCGCGGAGAGGACTAGCAGATCCATGGTCTCGCGTGCCACCGGCGCGACCTGGCCAGGCGCAAGGGAACGCACCACCGCCACGTCGCTGGTGTCCTCGAATCGCGTGAGAAGGCGCTCAAGGGCGTCGATGCGCTCGAACACAGCCGCGGCGGCCGACTCCGCAAAGGGACGCTCGTCCTCGCAGCCGACGCAGATGGACACGACGAACTCCGTGTCCATCGCCTTGTGCGCGGCGCGCACAGGCGGCAGACCTGGATCTCCCTCTCCGCAAGCCATCTGCCGCCGCGTCACCGGGACTTGTTGCGGTCGGCCAGTGCGGCGCGATAGGCGGCCAGATCGACCGGGGCCTGGGCGACGCCGGTCTTGACGGCGGCCTCGGCCACGGCGTAGCTGACCTCCTCGAAGAGACGGCGGTCGAACGGCTTGGGGATGATGTAGCCTGCGCCGAACTCGAGCGTCTCGTTCGGGTAGAGCGCCTTCACCTCGTCGGGGACGCTCTTGCGCGCTAGCTCTGCGAGCGCCCTTGCCGCCGCAACCTTCATCTCGCGGTTGATCGTGCGCGCGCGCACGTCCAGCGCGCCGCGGAAGAGATACGGGAAGCCAAGCACGTTGTTGATCTGGTTCGGATAGTCGCTCCGGCCCGTCACCATGATGTACGGACGCTCCCCCATCGCCTCGGCCACGGCCGCGGGCGCGATCTCGGGATCGGGATTGGCCATGGCGAAGATGGCGGGGAACTCGCCCATCGTCTTCACGTCGTCTCCGTCGAGGACGTTCGCGGCGGAGACGCCGATGAAGACGTCCGCGCCCTTCAGCGCCTCCTTGAGCGTGAGGGCGGAAGTGGACACAGCGTGGCGGGCCTTGTATGGATTGAGGTCGGTGCGGTCTGTGCGGATGGTGCCCTTGGAGTCGCACATCGTGACGTCCTTCACTCCTGCGGCCTTGCACATCTCGCAGATGCGGATGCCGGCGGCGCCGGCGCCGTTCATCACCACCTTCAGATCCTCAAGCCGCTTGCCGGAAAGCGCGGAATAGTTCATCACGCCCGCGAGGCAGATGACGGCCGTGCCCCACTGGTCGTCGTGGAACACCGGGATGTCAAGCTCGGCGTCGAGACGGTCCTCTATCTCGAAGCATGCGGGGGCGGCGATGTCCTCGAGGTTCACGCCGCCGTACTGAGGGGCGATGGCCTTGACAGCGGCTATCACCCGCTCGGGATCGGTCTTGCCGGAGTCGGCTCCGTTCTGGCGGCAGTTCGCAAGCGGGACAGGCCAGGCGTCAACGTCGCCGAACGCCTTGAAGAGCACCGCCTTGCCCTCCATCACTGGTATGGAGGCTGCGGCCCCCTTGTCGCCGAGGCCGAGGATCGCCGTGCCGTCGGAGACGACGGCCACCAGATTAGGCTTCGCCGTGCAGTCGTAGACGGCGGCCGGATCGGCCGCTATCGCCTTCACCGCGTGGGCCACGCCGGGCGTGTATGCGAGGCAGAGGTCGTCTTTCGTCTTTAGCGGCTTGGGCAGGGCCACCGCCACTTTGCCGCCTTTGTGGTAGGCCATTACGGATTCGCTTCCGAATTTGTCCATCTTGCTTTTTGTCCTGTTTTTCGTTTTGAATCTATGAAACTTCATTTGAAAAGGATCATAGTGCCGTGGCTGGCGGCGAGGATGTATCCCTCGGAGTCCTGGCGCACGGCGAAGTCGTTGTACTTGATCTTGGAAAGCGTCTCGGCAGGAAGACAGGCGGTGGTGCCGACGCGAAGTCCAGTTCTGTGCATGTCCGAGACCTCCGGCCCGGTCACCGCAAGCCGCGCGCCCTCTGCGAACGTGAGGCCGCCCTCGGCTATGGAAAGCAACGATCCCTCGCCAAGCACGACTCCCGAGACGCCGTTCGTGAGAAGCGGAAGCGCGAGAAGATCCTGCTCCACACCGTCCGCAAGCTCAAGCGCGCCGCCGCGAAGTTCGAACCGCTTCGTATCGTTCACGAGCCCCGACGCGCCCAAAACCCACGAGCCTTCGAACAGCCTCAAGGGCGCGGCCATGAAGTTGCTGCCGTACTGGATCGCCTTCGACGGCCCCGTCTTCTCTATCACGCAGTTGGTGAGTTTTCCGCCCCACACGTCCGAGTACGATATGATCTCGCCGTTGAACGCGATGGGGCCATCGCACACAAGCGGGAACGGCCTCTCCGCACCGCTCTCGTTGCCGCCGACCAGCATCAGACCGCAGTTCACCTGGTTCGTCACCGTGCCCGACGAAGTCCATTTGCACGCACGCATATATCCGATGCGCGGATAGCAGACCCCTTCCAGTACCGCTCCGTCGGACATGTCGAGGTACTGGAGATATGTATGGGAATCCTTGCCTGTATTCATCCCATATCCCAACACCACCTTGCCGCCCTTCGCATTGACGCGCTGACTGTTGGCGCCGAATGCGCTGCCGCACGCCTGCCGCAGCGTTCCACCCTCAAAGACATTCATCAGGCAGGAGCCGTTCTGGTAGCCTGCATACAAATCGAGACCTTCCGCTCTGAATTCGACTATGCCGCCAGAATAGACGTTCAAGGAACCCTTCGGCGGCAGCGCGGCGGCGTTGGAGACGACAAGACATGTGGGTATGCCGTTCCTCCCCTCCACGTTTATGACCCCGTAATCAACGGAGTTCCCCCCCGTCAGCACGCTTGTGCTTGTGAATTTCGCGTCGAAGTCTTCGTAGTGCACATCGACATGATGAATGGCGTAGCCGCCCACGCTGTAGCTGTTGCCGCCCTTCGCCTTTGCATCGTCCAGCGTAAGGACGTATCCGAACTTCTCGTCGCCGGTTCCCGGCACTTGGTCCCAGGAGCAATACTGGGCGCGCGCCACCCGAACGCATAGAGCGTTGTTGATGTAGGAAAGCTCCACGTCCATCGTCTTGAACCAAGGCGCGGCATACGTCTGGAACTGATAGAACCTGGTGAGACCGTCGACGCTGTTCGAGACGAAGCACACATGCGGCGACGGGTTTTCCGCCACGGCGCGCCCGGCCACAAGCCCGGTGACGTTCGTCACGGCCGAAACCAGCACGTCCTTGCCCGAGCTCATCCAGCTGGTGCCGATGTATTTGTAGCCGCTGTCTTCCAGAACTCCCGTGACGCTCAGCGAATCGCCGGCCACGAAAGGCACAGCCACATCCCATGGGGGGAAGGACAATTCAGACGACATGTCTCCCGTCACATTCCCCGACAGTTCGAAACGCCCGTAACGTCTGTTCTTGAACACGAGCGAGTTGCACACGTGGAAATCGCAGGGGGTGGCGCCGGAGGCGGACAACGCGGAGTCCCCGGAGAAGACTAGCGCCGCGCCGATAGCGTTCGTCACCGTGCCGGCCGCAGAAAACGAGTCCGTCACCTCCACAGTCGGAATCGCTTCGCCGCGCGGGCGCATAACGATATAGTCTGTGCCATAGCCCTGCGTGCCCATGTGGTCAATGGCAATGGGGAATGAATGCACGCCGGCGAGCGTGTCGAAATCCGCCCCAAGATTAGACGTTCCGCTGATGTATTTCGCGTACAGGATCCTCGCGACGACATTCGCCCCCTCCTGCGCGAACCGGACTTTCACGCATTTCACATACCCGCCAGTGAACGCCTGGAACTGGACGTCGAGCACATTGTCGCCAACAACGACATGGTACGGAGCGCCTCTGCCTTCTATCGTGAGATTGCATCCTGGCCAGTGGTTCTTGTTGTAATCGCACCAGCACGGCACCATCTCCGAAATGTTCTTGCCCGTGAAGGCAACGATGTTCGAGACGCCTGAGAGCGGCTGTCCGTCGTATATTGACAATCCGGAATCGCTTCCGAACGTAATGGCGCCGGCGGCGGACAACGGCAGGGCGTAAATCAGCTTACCCCCCGTCAACGGCACCTCGGCACCTGCCGTAAAGGACATGGAGTCGCCGACGAACATCACGTCGTTCGCCATGTTCTTCGTCATCTTCGAAATGCTCGACCCGTCGAGCTCCAGCGTCACGGCATCGTCGCCGAACGACGTGACCGGGTTGGCGGAATCCCACGTGTAGATCTCGGCGCGCGCGGACCACAAGAGGACGGCCCCCGCGAACGCCGCCGTCGCAATGTGACGCGTCTTCAGACAGAATGTCATGTTCTTCATGCTCTACTCCTCATGTTCATTCAAGAGCTGGTTACTTTATGCCGATCGAGAAACCTCGCGGCTTGAGCCAGCACTCGTAGCAGCCGATGTCCACCTTGCCGTCCCTGACGCGCGGACGGCCTGCGAGATCCAGGTCGAATTCCGTGTAATCCAGCGTTTTTCCGCGACCGCAGAGCGGCGACGACAGGCGCGGCAAGTAGTACGGTTCATCCTCGTACCCCTTCCGCCCGGCGCAGAAGAACGGAGTGACGTTCATGTACATGTCTACGCCGATGGGCGACGGCACGCCGGAGGCGATCGGGCCGAAAGCGCACGTGTCGAACGTAATCGCTCCGTCGTTGGTCGCCGTGCCATTGAAGGAAATCGCCGAAACCGTCCCCACTCTGTTCGTGTTGTCGAAGAATGCGCAGTTGACGAGGTTTACCATGTTGGTGTTGTAGAATGTGTGCCCTTTGTTGGCGACGAACGTGCAGTTCACAAACTCCGAAGTGGAATCCACCGCCGTGTAGTAGTATCTGCCGATTATGCCAGAACTATCAATGGAGAAAACGCACCCGGAGACAAGCGTGTTCGTCACATGGCATCCGAGATTGAATGCGCAGTAGTTCGTGACGTCGTGCACACGCGAACGATCCACAGAACAATGGTACAGGTTACCGCCGTTCAAATCGCAATCCACCAGTCGGCTATACGCCGCATCCGTGCCCAGTCGATTACTCATCAAAGCCACGTTGCCGTCGAAAACGCATCCAATCGCCGTGACGCTGCTGACGCCGCCGGCATGAGACCCCGAATTTCCGATGAAATGGCAGTTGGTGCAAACCACAAGCGAGTTGGTCTCAATACCTTCAGGCAGATTGCTTGGCTTGTTTTCGATGGCACCGCCAAATCTTCCGGAGCTCACAAAGTTTGTCTCGAATGTGCAGTTCTCGAACATCATAACAGGCTCGACTAAATCCTCAGCCGAAAATCCCGCAAGATCTCTCTTGTAGCACGCCGCACCGCCGCCGTCTCCTGCCCAATTGCCGCCGAAGTAGCAGTCCTTGACATATGTGCGGATGCCCGCCGTGCGAATGGTCAGGCCACCGGCGCTATAGCCGCCGTTGCAGGTTATTATGCAGTTGGAAACCAACGAAGCGTCGGTTATTGCGCCACGCCCCTGGTTTCCAGATGCATTGTGATGGAACGTGCAGTTCACCACGGATCCGGTCTCGACTCCGATGGCGCCGAAAACGGCTCCGTTGTTGTTGGTGAAATGGCAATTGTAGAAATTGGTAGCCGACGCTACGTATACCCATTCTCCGGACCGGATCACATTCGTCACGAACAGGCAGTCTGTAATCGACCTCGCGCCAGCAATGGGAGCTGCCGCCTGCGTATTGTTGGCGATGAAACGACAGCCGCTCACATTATTCGCCCCCGAACACCCGGAACCGTTGCCGATGAAGTCGCATCCGCTGATGTTGCCGCCGGTAATGCAGCCACCATACCTCTCCGCCATGTTGTTGGTGAAGAAACAATCCTGCACCAGAATATACTTGACATTCCCAGAATTCGAACCGACCGCCCCGCCTATCGACGACCTGTTGCCGCGGAAGACGCAGTTGGTGATGACGACGTTGTCCCCGCCCTTCATGTAGTTGGCAAAAGTGCCGATGCCTATCGCTCCGCCGTTGCATTTGCCGCCATAACCCGATTCATTGTTGGGGCCGTATGCTCCGCCATAGCAGTTGGCGAACGTTATATTCTCCACGCGCGCCGACTGTTTTTCGGCAAGCTGTATCTGTATCGCCTTGGCGCCGTTGCCGTCGATTACGACCGGTTCGTCTCCATGCGTCCATGTTCTGCGGTTCGAATCGTCCTCACCTCGGATGACGATACCCGGCTTCGTCACGTTCAGGCGGAACTTGCAGTAACTTGCACTCGAGGGGGCAAGAGTGTTGTCGGCCATGTACACGTCGTCGGGAAACGTATAGACGCCGCGCTCCAGCTCTACGATGTCGCCCGCCGCCGCCTTCGTGACTGCGTTCGTCAGCTGCTGGATCGGCGTCATGCCGTCATGCGTGGTGGAATAGACACGCCGGATCGTGGGGGAAATGGTCGTTTCGCTCCCGTCGGCCGCCTTGGGATAGATGAGTGTCTTGTTGACGTCGTCGTAGAGGCACGTCTTGCCGTCTTTCCTGGCCGGACGGTAATCACGAACAAGTTCATACTCACCTTCGGCCGAGTCTTTCTGCCATATCTTCAGCCCGTAGAGGCGCAGTATCCCGTTGCAGAGGTTTGCCGTACCGTTGTTGTTCAACGCAAACAGATACATTGAAAGATCTGTTGAATACGCGCCTGACTTCGTTTTGACGAAATTCGTGCCTCCCTGTATCCACTGCACCGTTTGATTCCCAGGTTCCACTGTATTTATCAGGGTGCGGCGAACCCCGACATCGCGCCCCACGCTGTTGATCAACTCACCCCAGTAGTGAAGGCCAAATCCATAGTTGTGGAACCATGGCGCAATTGTCTGCGTGCTTCGGCTCCCAAGGATGGCGACGCCATTCCCCGGTATAGTCTCTGGGACATAGTCGATCTCGGCTTTGGTGTAGGCCTTGCCTATCACGCCCGTGTCGAAGTACTGCGTGCCGTCGTTCTGGACATGGGGGATGAACTCATCCGGCTGTTCGGCCATGGCTGTCATGCCAAACAACCCTGCGGCGACCGCCACCATCGCGGCGCAGCGCGCCATCACACACGTACCGAGAGAAGCGGGTGATTTCCCACTCACGAAATTTTGCATTCTTACTAGTTTCATTATTTCTCTCCTTGTTGTCGCTGGCTTCTCCATTGCGCATATTATAGCATTTTTCGTGGCCTCTTTGAGACGAGAATGTCATTAAGACTTCAGTAAAGGAAACCAAAAAGCCAAAGCGGAATGCGGCAACCGCGACCGACTTCTATGCCATCAATGGCAAGATAGCTGTCGCGAATGTCCTTGATTTGCGTGAACGACTTTTTTTCTCCACCAATCTCAAACAGATATTTCCCGTCAACAAGACTATCCCCGCGCGACGGGAACACTGTCGTGTTGCAGACCGAAAGCTGGTTGTTGAAAAAAGCCTCGCGGAGCGTTCCTTTGTCGGGAGTCGGGGTAAGCGCATGCATCAGATTCGTATTGTCGCAATAAAGCTTGTTCGGCGAGCACAAGTACTTGAGGGCATCGGCATCTTCCGCCAGCATCCCCACCAGCCCCGCACGCCGTAACGCGTGAAGGACTTTCAACCCTTGCTTGCGATCCATCTCAAGCCCCCGGCAAAGAGCGGAAGTGTTGGGCGTCTGCGGTGTTGACTCCGCCAGTATTGTCAACATTCTACGGGCTTTGCGGATTGTCTCCGTCGTCACCTCTTCGACTTTGGGCAGATCAACGTCAAGTACCTGGTTGATCACCTGGAGAAGCTTTCTGTGAAAATGATGAACGTTTTCTCTGTAAAACGGGTAATACCCATGGGCGAGATATTGCTCGAACTTGGGAATTACCTTTATCTTTGAAACGACAGCCTCCGCCAGCGCCACATGATTCTTCAGAATATCGGCGAGCCCATGAGGCCGGAAGGAACCACAACCCTCAAACTCCAGAAACTCCCTGAAAGACATTCCATGCAACGAATACTCCAACTGGCGGCGCGATAGGTCAGCCTTGCCAGATGCCAGGCGCAAAATCGACGAACCCGTATAGGCGATCTTCAGCGCCTTGAAATTGTCATAAAGTGTCTTTATCAGGTTATGCCAGTCGGGAAGGTAGTGAATTTCATCAATGAAGATGCTTTCTCCGCCATGCCTGACGTGATACTGCGCCAGCTCGTACATCTCTTGGGCATTCAGCCACACGTTGTCAATGGAAACGTAAAGCGACGAATCGGATTCCTTGGGATTCTCTCGAAGGTGCTGCAGGAACATCGTCGTCTTGCCAACACCACGCGGACCATCAAGCGCAACAACGCGCGCATCCCAGTCAATCTGATCGTAGAGATAACGGTGAAAAGACGTTTCTGTCTCGCGGATACGTTCCGCAGACATGTCGTATATCGTCTGAATCGCCTCTTCTGTCATCGTTACCGCTCCTTATCGTCGTGGTTTGCAAACCACGCGAATCGGCCTTTCGCGTGGTTTCAAGACCACGTCATTATACCATATTCGTGGTTTCCAGACAACATGGTAAACTGTCGCCCGGCCCGCTTTATCGACTGGCTGTTATATCTGCCACTTTTCAATCCTTGTTATCACTGCCCATTCACGCGTCCCTGACTATCTTGACGCTCGAGACGTTTCGTTTCTTTGTGGAGAACGCAATGCCGATGAGCGTGATCGGCTTGCCCGAAAGGCGGAAGCGGTCGGTGTACTCCTTCGCCTGTATCTGCTCGATCGCCTTCTTCGCCGTGGAATCGCGCTTCACTTCGATGATGTAGGCGTCCGTCGCGGTCTCCACCGTCAGGTCGATGCGCCCCTGATGCGTGCGGACTTCGCCATCCACGTTGATGCCTATCACGCGCAGGACCACGTACATGATCGCCTGCCACGACTGTTCGTTCTGCCTGTCCGTGAGGTCGTAGGGGATCGCAGCGAAGAATCGGCGGAACACCTCGACGAACTTCTCCGGATCACGATTGTCGAGGGCGTCGTTGGCCTCAATGGCGATATTCCCTCCGTCGCCGCCACTGGTATCGTCAATCCCGGTGTAAACGACAGCCAGATCGTCCAGAAAGGACGTCTCCACCTCGAGATTCGGGAATCCAAGCTTGTAGATGCGCCTCGCCGCCCTTTGCTCGAACCCCTTGATGGTGAGATAGCCGGTCTGGAAGAGAAGCGTCACGAGCCTGATGCGCTCCGGCTCGTAGGCGGCAAGGTCGGCGTCCGTCACCGAAAGGTCAGAGACGTCCAGCGGACGGGCCTTGAAGAAATCCATGAGGAACGTCGGCATCGCCGTGAGCGACCACCAATTGCCGAACTTCATCTCATCGAACGTCATGCCCAGGGAGACGGGATTAATGACTGGTTCCGCGTTTTCCTCGAACCTATAGCCGTCATACCACTTCACAACATCCACAAAAGCACCATCCGCCGTCTTACCAAGCTTCTCGCCAAGAGAGGCGAGACACCCTGGGAAACACGTCCGCACCTCATTGTGCGTATAGCCGAAAAGCGTGGCGACGGTCGGGTTGAACGTGTAGTCCTTAAGGTTATTGAGGTCGGAAAAGATTGACATCTTGGAGAACTTCGAGACGCCAGTGATGAATGTGAAGCGCAACTTCCCCTCCAGCGTCTTGATGACGGAGTAGAACGCCTTGAGCGCGTCCTTGAACTCCGTAACCTGAGGCGTCATGAGCTTGCCGAGAAGCGGCTTGTCGTATTCGTCTATGAGAACCACGACCCGCCCATCGTCAGACTTCGCGGCAAGATCGTTTATGGTACGTCCTAGTACGACGGAGGGAATTTCGTCGTCGCAGAATTCTATGCCGTTGCGCTTACATTCGTTCGACAGCATTTCACGCCAAATCCTCTTCAGCTCCGGCACGGTGTCCGCCTGGGCGCTACCCATGTCAAGATGTAATACGGGCCACTTCTTCGACCAGTCCCACTCCGGCTCGATCGCAAGTCCCTTGAAAAACTCGCGCTTGCCCTCGAAGAGACACCTGAGCGTCGAGACTGCAAGCGACTTCCCGAACCGGCGCGGACGCGCAATGAAGAACTGCGAACCCCGGGACAAGTCCGCGAGCTGCTTCAATATCGCCGTCTTGTCCACATACGTGAACCCGCCGTTTCGCAGATTCTCGAACGTGTAGATGTCTGTTGCAGGCTTCTCCATGGCGCATATTGTACCATAATATCGTGTAAATGTGGAATTAAATCCAAATTCGACACACGTCGAAATGTTATACATCAATACCCTCTGTAATTGTCGCAACGCCAACGGATATTCTCAACGTCAATCCATTCGGGGATGACGATTCGCGGTGGAATAGACGCCCCGTATGACAATCTTGCCCGTTGCGACAGTTCGACTTCACCATCCGGCCTTATCTTCAGCTCATTAGCATCATAGAGTATGTGAATATCGCTCCTCATACAGAAGCCATTTGTTCTATCGTCTGCCCCATGATACTTGAATGGGACAATATGTGCGGCAATCAGCACCTCTTCCATCGTTACGTTCGATATAACGCATCGAGGCTTTTCACCGAGCACATCACGCCGGAATCTCGCCTGAAAAGGCCGTCCTCGCTGAGACTTTAGAATCCGCTTACGCTCGACTTCGGCACCAACCTTAAGCTGCTTCAGCCTATTGACAACACCATGAAATGAGGTGTCGCCAGTTCTGGCAAGTATCTGGGATATCTCATCGTCAATCAGTTCATTGTACATGAACACTTCGCCGTCTCGATCATTCTCCACCGTCACATACCCGTAGTTCGCGAGAAACAACAGAAACTCTCGCGCGATGCGGTGGTCATTGGCTGATGGCGTGCAATCTGGCCATGCGGACAAATCAAGATTACCCTCGCGGTTCGCCTTGATGAAACTGACATAGTCGGATATTTCTACGTCTTTCGTGCCGGAAAGCGGAATGATAATCTTTATCAATTCCTCCTTCGTCAGACACGCTACCAGATCACGGTCGCGCAATCCACGCATTATCTCTAGCAAAAGAGAAAGCGGGTGAAGAGAAATGCCGGCATGGCGCCACTGTTCACATTCCGCCGTACTCTGGATCGTAGGGTTCGGCAATGTAAGCGTTGAAACAGTAATGGCGGCAAATTCCGGTTGGGAAATCTCCGCGTCTGCGACCTGCTGACCAAAAGAGGTAAGTTCGATTTTCCCCTTCGAATCAACCGGGATCAGTCCAAGCGCTTTCCAATATTGCCCCGAATTCCGAATCAAGTTTCGATCACCCGTCCTTCTTGCCAGATCAACACCAATGCCGCGTCCCGCTATGTCGTCGGCAAGGTTCCGCAACTCCCGACCGAACTCAGGCGAACTGTACGTAAGGCCACGATCCAGCCTTTCAAGCTTACGCATTCGCACCAAAACACCAAGCAGAACCACGGGATCGTTGATTCCTTCTGTGCATTGCAAACAGGCCCATTTCCATTTAAATCCGGGGAACGGTTTCTGTGGAATAAAATCAAGTGGCAAACTCATACTTTCTCCTCTTTTTCGATTCTCACCAACTCTCTTCCGAGGAATTCACCAAACATCACCGGCACTGCATTTCCTATCTGCCTGTAACAAGAATTCATCGCCCCGACAAACTCGAAATCATCTGGGAATGTCTGTATTGCCGCGCTTTCCCGTATTGTCAGACGTCTTTTACCGTTGTAATGCGGTATCGCACATACTCCTCCACCACCATTACCTCGCGCAAGAATCGTCGGACAAGGTTTATCCGGCACAGTCGGTCGGTGTCCTGTGAAATTACGGTAGGCCAACTTATAGGCAGAGTACACATGGTTTACAACGACATTTGGCTTATCTGGATCCGGGAAGCGATCAAGCGCATCTCGTATAGTCCGCCAAGGCGGCAGGCCACCTTTCCCGTCCTTTGCATTTGTCGGTTCGGGGAGACGAAAAAGCATCTTCCCCGCAATGTCTTTCCTTTGCCCAATAATAATCACACGTTGTCGGTGTTGTGGTACACCATAATCGGCCATGTTAACAAGGTGCAATTCAACAATATACCCTGTCCGCCCAAAATCTGATAGAATCTTTTTTATTGCCGAACCTCCACCTAACGATAGGATACCCTTCACATTCTCCGCTATGAAAAACTTAGGCTTCTTGGCTCCAACGACTTTTCGGAAGAAACGATAAAGCACATTGCGATCATCGTCAACATCGCGCAGGAGATTGGCCTGCGAAAATCCTTGACAAGGGAATCCTCCAACGACAACGTCTGCGCAATCTGGAATATCGCGCAAATTCACATTCTTGATGTCAGCGCAAACGATATGTTCCCCGATGTTTAGGCGATAAGTGGCGACAGCGTTCGCGTCAATGTCATTAGCCCATACAACCTCATTCCCGGCGCGGATCAATCCAAGGTCAAGGCCACCCGCACCGCTGAAAAGGGAGATAATCTTCATTGCCTCCCTCCAACTTTACTTTTTACGGCTGCTATAAGCTTCCTATCCCCCAACTGTACAGGAAATTGCCGCGCCAATGCCTCGGCGAAAAGCGGCGGCACGGCATTACCTATCTGACGATAAACGGACGACAACGGCCCTTTGAACTCAAAATTAAGCGGGAAACTCTGTACCGTTGCAAGTTCACGCCCTGTCATTCGACGCATATTCCCTGGATGCGGTAATATCACAACACCGCCTTTATCATCGCCTCGTGCCGTTACCGTGGGCGCTGGTTTTGTCGGATCTAGCGGTCGATGCCCTATATAGCCATTGAAATTCAGTTTGTATCGAGAATATACGTGATTGGGCAATGAATTGGGACCATCTGGATCTGGAATGCCTACAAAGGCATCTCCAATTCCCACCCATCGAGGCAGACCATTTGCGCAATCTTTGTCGTGCGTGGGCTTTGGAAATTCATATTCAAAATCAACATCATCGCGCACACCGACAAAAATCACACGTTCGCGTTTCTGGGGCACACCATAATCTGCCACATTGAAAAGTCTGCTCTTGACACGATACCCCAACTCGCGCATGTCCTCCAGAATACGTTCATATACCTTTCCGCCCGCAAAATGCAAGATGCCCTTCACATTCTCGGCAAGAAAGAACTTCGGTCTTTTGTCCCGCACCACACGAAGCAGCTGCAAATATAGCTTATTCCTAGAGTCGGATTCGTTCCGTTTCGTGTTTGCCACCGAAAACCCTTGGCACGGGAACCCTCCGACAACCATATCGCAACTGGGGATGTCCGCACTTTTCACCTCGGCGATATCCCTGCACACTATATGGTCGCCTAGATTAGCACGATATGTGGCAACTGCATCCTCGTATAAGTCATTTGCCCAAACAATGCTATGGCCGGCCCTGACAAAGCCAAGGTCAAGCCCACCAGCTCCACTGAACAAAGAAACTATCCGCATGTTCCTATTACACCGCTACTTCAGAATCACCCTCGTACCCCAGCCATCGCCCATCACCTTCAGGACGCCGCCGCCTTTAATGAGCGGGGTACGCGTCGCCGCCGGCACGTTTTCGTTGTCGATAGCGCCCCAGATTCCCGATCTCTGGCGCTTCCATTCTCCGTTCACGAGGAGCTCCAGGCTGTATATGCGCTGAGCCACCCCGGCGTCCAGCTCCAGCGTGCCGCCGCCAAGGCGGAACTGCGCCATCTTCGGAAACGCCTTCGAATGGCCGATCGCAAGAACGCCGTTCGTGACTGTGACGCGCTCGCCGGCCCATGCGCCGCCGTCGGATTTGTAAGTCTGCGCCACGCCGTTGTGCATCCACGTCTCGCCGGGCGCCGCGAAGCGCAGCTTGCCGCCGGTGACGAACACCTCGCCGGTGGCGGTGTTGGCGCGGTGGATCACGTTGGTTCCCGTGCCGGCACGCTCGAACGACACCGATCCGCCGAAAGTTGGCGTAAGCGCATAGGTGGAACTGCCAACGAAGGCGATGTAGGCGCCGGGACGGTCGCTCTTGATGTTACCGCCGCACAGCCCGTCCTCGCCAGTCGTGGCGGTGGACTGTCCGGTGATCTTGGTGACGATGCCCTGGGCGTTTGTGGAGTACGTGCTCACGTAGGCGTTCGCGACATGCTGCGTGGTGCCCCACAGATCGACACGTCCATAGTTCTTGCCGATTCTGAAAAAGTGGTTGGTCGTCAATGCGTCGTCCACTTCGGTCCGGAGCGTCGTGCAGATGAAAAGATTGCTGTTGAATTTGTTTCCCGGAACGGCAAGCGCACAGATGCTCTTATTGTCGCCGTCCGCGTAGTACGATCTATCGGTGTCTATCTTGACATTGGTGATGCGCGTGATACCGAAGTTCATCCCACCGCAGATGAACAGATTCCCAAGCGACGCACCGCCCGTGACCACGATCTGGCTGTTCTCGCCGGGGGAGATGCGCAGATGGCTGGCCGTACTCTTCACCTCGCCGTTTATCGTATTTGAAGTTGAGGCGATGGAGGTTATCGCCATAGAGACGTCCCCATAGTTGCCCTGCGGCGTGGTGGAGACCTGGCGGTTCACCACGGCGCGGTTCAGGACGATGTAAGAATACTGGTCCACATTCCATTGATAGTTACGCAGCTGGCCGCTTCCGCCGAGCGGATCAAGTCCCGAGACGCTTAACACTCCGTTGGAGTTCACGACGTCGCCGTATATCCTGTTCGCGTCTCCCACGATGTACCATGTACCGTAGCCGCGCTTCACGAGCTTGCCGGAGCCGATGGAGTTCAACGGACCGTCGAACCTCACCAGATCGCCGGCAAGTATGCCGAGCTGCATCTCACCGAGGAACCGGACCGGCACGTCGAAATCAACCGTCTTGGCGGCGGTGGCGGTGTTGGTCACAGAGATTTCGCCATTGATTACGTTGATGGAACTGTCTCCCGACGGCGTGAACGACGCCGTGCCGTTGCCCTCTCCGTCGAACAACAGCCGCTTCGCGTAGACCGTCGCGTCCACCGTCACAGCCGCCTGCGACGGGAAGCGGAACACATTGTAGACGGACGAGACATTGAAATTCTCCGCCGTCGCGGACGTCCCCTCTGGATCCTCCCAGTTTCCAGGCGTGGAGAATTTCCCGTCGTTCGCGCTGCCGTTCCAGATCCAGACGACTTCCGTCCCGGGCGGCAGAGGCAGAACTTGGACTAAGCCGTCGCCCGCGAGTCCGTCGATCGCCGTTGCGCCGTCCGTGGCCGTGGCGGCATAGAGTCCCGGCGCGCGGGACACCCCGCTCTCGTCGATCAGCGCCCCCACGAGCGTTATCCCCGACGGCAATTCAACAGTGCCGCCATCCAGGCGCAATGTCGTGTTCGCCGTGAACGAATTGACGCTTTCAAACTTCAGGACGGCGCCGGCTTTCACGCGCACCGTTCCTTCTGTCCAGCCGCCGTCAGACGTGATAAACGTCTTGCCCGACGTGGCGATCAGCTCGCCGGACGTCGTGGACTTGCCCCGAAGCGTGACAGTCCTTGAAGCCGGCACCGCCACTTCAAGCGAGGCCTTCTCCACAAAGGCCATCGAGTTCGTGAAATTGCTGTTGCTGGTCATCGTCAGCAATCCGCCATTGGCGCCTTTTACCGTTCCAAAGTGCGGATAAGTCGTTCTTTTAGACGGCTCCCTTATCCTGGCGATCGTCTGGGTGGTGCCGTTCAAATCAATGTACGGGTCGTTGTTCTTGCTGCCGAACATGATGTCGGTGGTGGACTTGAACGCTCCGTTCACTTCGCAGCGATAGGGAACTTTCAGCGGATAAGTGCCGGTCGTGACGACGTTATTCGCGCAGGCGAGTACGATTGGCCCAGGACCGCCCTCCTCGTAGTGGTTTATCTTCGTTGCAGGGGTGTTCGAGACGATCAGCTCCGAAGACGCGGCGATGCCGTAGATGGCGATCTGCGAGTTGTTTATGCCGTTCGTCACTACCGTCTTCCCGCTCTGCACGCTCAGACGCACCGTACTTGAGCTCTCGTATGTGCCGATCGTGTTGTTCCCGTTGAAGAACAAGGTGGCCTTGTATCCTGTGTTGGCGTCGTTGCAGATCTGGTATATTTTCTTGGGGTTCTTGATGCCGTCGAGGTAGAGCTGGACATATTTGTTGTTGGCGTTCAGGTAGATGCGGCTGCTGCTTTGGGAAGAAGGCAAGCCGAATGCGTAGTCCGCCTTGCCGTGGACGATGCCGTAGTTTATCCGCAGCTCGCCGGTGAAGGTGCTGGAGCCGTTGAAGTTGATGGTGCCGCTCGCGGAGGTGGACGGCGAGGTGATAATCATGTTGCAGCCGTCGCCGCCAGAGAACGCGCCGTTGAAGTTGAGCGTGACGCCGCCCGACACGCTCACGGTGAGTGTGCCGCTCGCGAGGGCGATGGCGGACGGGATCGTTGCGTTCTTCGTGAAACTCGCGGTGTCTCCGGCGGACGGGACGCCGGTGTTGGGGTCCCAGTTGGCCTGGTTGTTCCAGTCTGAATCACCTGCGGTGTTCGTCCACACGTAGGTCCCCGAAAGAACGGGAAGCGCCGCGAACGCGACGGCTGCACACATCACTGTAAACAATTGTCTCGTGTTCATAGCATTCTCCATGGCGCATATTGTACCACAATCTCGCGAGGTTGTGGTGCGAAACTCGCATTTTCTGCAAATTTCACAAGGGATGCCAGGGGATCTCAGCGTCCCATGCGGGTGCCGACGTTGTCCTTCACGATTACGTCCTTGCCGTGTCCGCCGTAATCCACGATCATCTCGTCCATGTACCCCTGATGGAGCGTATTATCCTTGATTACACAGCACGCGAGCTTCTCAATCTGGATCCCAGTCTGCGGCGTGAAAAGCCCCTTGCCACCGTCGTCGCGCCCGGCCCTGCAGGTGTTGCCCACGAACGAGACTCCGCGGCATCCAGAAAGGCGCACCTGGCAGCTGCGCTCACCCTCCTTCAGCATCCGCGCGTCCTTCCCGCAACGGCGGAAGAGATTCCCCGTGACGGCGCTCGCACTCGTCCCGTTCATGGAGAGCCCCGCGTGGTAGTTGCGGTCGAACGAGTTGCCCGTGATGTTCCAGGCGTCGCCGGAGATGGTGAGAAGCCCTACGCCCCTGTTCCACTCAACGCGGTTGGCCGTGAACATCACCGTCGCCCCGCAGTCCTCGCAGCCGAAACCGTGGGAACCGTTGGCCGAGAACATGTTGTCGGTGACGAATCCGTCCCAGCCGTGGATCATCACGCCGCATCCCGCATTAGCCATGAACTGGCTGTGGCGGATGGTGAACATCCACACGCGCTTCAGGTACGCGCCGTGCCCCGAGAAGTTCATCACCTTGCAGTCGTCGATAAAAACGGAGTCCTCCTTGGGCGAGAACTTCTCGAAGTTTCCGAGAAGTATGCCGTGGACGGGTTGGGGCGTCTTCTTCAACCCCGAGAGCATCAGTCCATAGACATGGACGCCGAACGCGCCGGTGATGTCGAGCACGCACTTCGCGGACGGATCGTCCAGCTGCAACACGGCGCCGCACTTCTCGGTCCTGAATATCCACACCGGATCGCCCCTGAGCATCACGTGCGGCGGCACCTTGAGGTCGTGGCACGGATACTCGCCGGCGGGGAACCACACTGTCCCCTTCACCTTGCCTGCCGCGTCGATTGCGCGCTGGACGGCGGCGGAGTCGGGCGTCTTGCCGTCTCCGCGCGCGCCGAAGTCGCGCACATTGAACACGTTCACATCCGCCGCCGCAAACGCAGCACATGCGGCAACCACCGACAGAATCGACAAAGTCATCGATTTCATAGTTCTCCCGGACACTAACAGAACATCAGAATCATTTCAGACTTCCCGCTCCTCGTGCACCCAAAGCGTGACCTTCACACCGCAGGGGGCGAAGATTTTACGGGCAACCTCAAAGCGGGTCGGGGTGAGGACACATGCTATCACCACAGCGTCCGCCTTCAGCGACTTTATAATGTCAGGAGCCTGCTCCAGCGTACCGTACACCTTGATTCCGCCGATGTACTGTCCGCGCAGAAGGATGTCGTCGTCGATGATCCCGACGATGACGCGCTTGCTTGCGGCGGCACTCCGCACCAGCTCGCGCCTGAACGATCGGTACCTTAGCCCAGCCCCGTACACAAGGACGCGGCTTACGCCGGGCATTCCCTGCAGCCGCGCGCTGCTGAGCGCGTAGAATAGGTCGCGGAGCGCGGGCCGCGCCACGCGGACGACGAGAAGCCCCACAAAGGCCGTCGCGGAGTAGAGGAACGTGGACTGCACGAAGTGCGTGTGCGGAATCCCCGCCACCACCACCAGAAAGCCCGTGCCAAGCGCCCCCAGCGCCACGGCCATCGCAAGGCGCACATAGTTGGAGAGAAGAGCGCGGCTCCACGAAGTCACATACGCACGGAAAAACACGAGCGCGATGAATGTGGGGATTGTCCTGAGCGCCATCCAGCGGCGCATGGACGAAGCGCCGACCGGGTATCCCATGCAGAGCGCCGTGATGAGCCAGGCAAGGAAAAGCGCGGCGATGTCGTTCACAACGTAGAACGGCACGGAGAGGACGTGGCGGCGGCGGCGGGCGGCAAGCTTCGAGTCATGCGCCACGGAGTCCAGAAGGCGCCCCGCGTCCCACAGCTCGATGCGGCGCATGTCGCGGAAGATGACGGCGGCGACCACTACGAAACCCACGATGTAGAGGGCGACGGCGCGCCCCTTGAGGGCAATCCCCCCCAGCGCAATAACCACCAAGAACGCGGCGAGCGCGTAGAGCGCGAATGCCGCCTTGCGCTGGGAAAGGAAGGATCTCAGAATACGGTGATGGAGGTGGTCGGTGTCCGGACGCATCACATGCCTGTTGCCGGTCTCGTCGGCGTTTTCGCGGAAGAGGAATGCGCGCAGAGTGCGGCGCAAGATCGCGAGGGAGGTGTCGAAGATCGGCACGCCCATCGCGAGCATAGGCACGCCTAGCGAGACGAAGAGCGAACGCGAGTTGCCGAGGATGAGCGGCGTCGTTGAGAGGAAAAATCCGAGGAACATCGAGCCGGTGTCCCCAAGGAACACCGAGGCGGGATTGAAGTTGTAGCGCAGGAACCCGAGGCACGCGCCGATGAAGGCGAAGTGGCAGAGGGTGGCCTCTGGGCGGCCAGTGAAGAAGAGCGAGCCGGCCATGCCGGCGGAGGCGATCACCGCGAGTCCGGTGGCGAGGCCATCAAGCCCGTCTATGAAGTTGAAGGCGTTCACGGCGCCGACAATCCAGAAAACAGTGACCGCAGTGTCTAGCGCGGGGGGAATCGACGGGAACATCCCCGCGAAGCCCACGCCGCAGAAGAAATGCGTGCCAAGGGCCACAGCGGCCTGCGCGGCAAGCTTCACGAGAGGCGGAAGCCCGAACTTGTCGTCCGCCAGCCCCACCAGCGCGAGGACACCGCTCAGGGCGGTCAGCCGGAACACGGCGGTCTGGTGCATGGTCTGGCAGAACTCGCTGCCAGAGAAGAAGAAATAAAGCACGACGACCGGCAGTGACGTGGCCACAAACACGGCTAGCCCGCCTCCGCGAGGAATCGCCGTCTTGTTGATGCGACGCTCGGACGGCGCGTCCACCATCCCCAGCTTCCGCGCGAACTCCCGTAAGATCGGCGTAAGGAAGAACGAGACCGCGAGCGCTCCGAAGAACACCACCGCGTACGGCGCGCAAAGCATGAGGAACAGCAGCGTCCGGTCGATCACCATCATCATGGCAACACCTCCGAAAGCTTTGCCAGGAAGGCCTCGACGAGCCTCTTCTCGGCGGGGAACGAAAGGTCAAGCCCATGCGGCGAGAGCGGGCTTGAAGCGTGTATGGTCACCATCACCCAGCGGTCGATGCGGTTGTGGACGGTACGGTCCCAGGTGTCGGCGAAGATGCGCCGCGTATGCGACGCTGTGCGCACTCCGGCCTGGTTGAAGAATGTGTAGACCATCAGATGAGGCGGTCCGCCGTGCGGAGGCAGCAGCTTGAGCGCGCGGAACGGACGCCCCCCAGCGTCAATGTCACGCGGCTCGAGAAGCGTGAACCCCTGTCCCGGTAGACACAGCTCCGGACGGTGTAGCGAGCGCTTCGACACGCCGCCTATCACCGCCGATACGAGATACTCCTGGCCGGACGCGGAGCGGTATAGGCGCTTCACGAAGCGCGTGTCGGAAGGCAGAACTGTGAGCTCTCCGAGAGACCCCTCGGCCACTGCGGCGCCGCACGACGGGCAGTTTGTGGCGGACGCAAGCTCGGACTGCCTCCACAGTCGAGAGCAGGCCTCGTTCTGGCAGTAGCGCACCTCCTCCGAGGTGAAGCCATCCATCTCCGGCAACGACACCTCCGGCGCCTCCATCACCATGCTCGCAGGCGTCAGAGACTGGAACACGAACGCCGCAGACAGCACCGCAGCCGCGACGTAGGGCAGAGGTTGAAAAGTTGAAGAGTTGAAAGGTTGAGAAGAATGATCCACCTTCTCACCCTCTCCACTTTCCACCTTCTTATCTTCACCGCAGATGCGCGTTATTATCTCGCTGCAGGCTAGCATCAAGGCGATGGCGACGATGAAGACAACATACCCGGAATAATCGTGGTAGAACCCAAGGGCGAAGTCAGCGCTCGCCGTCGCGGCCACGCCGCATATCGTGAGGATGCGCACGACATTGCCGAAGATGGCTATGGGAACGGAAGTGACGAAGAGAACCGCGCGCCGCGTCCATGTAGGCTGCGCATACCAGGCGTACGCGGCAGTGAGCGCCATGAGCGCGAAGAGCGACCTGAGGCCAGAGCAGGGCTCGGCGACGTCGATGGAGAAAGGATGCGCGCCGCGCGCGACCACCGCCGTGCCTTCACGCACGGCGTCCACCCCGCATCCATTCAGCACCGCGAGCGCGGTCCCGCTCGCGAAGAGGCGCAGATGGATGGTGAACATGTCCATGATCGCGGATACCGGGATCGTGAAGACTAGGTAGAGCGCGGGGAACACGAAGAAGGACGCCACCCGCCGGCCGTAGAACGTCCAGGGGATGAAGATGAGAAGCCCTATGAACGCCACCTGCTCGAAGCGCAGCTGCAGGCCGCGCGCGCCGAGAAGCGCCAGCAGCAGGCACGGCAGGCATAGCGCAAACCCCAGCCACGACGGACGCGCCTCCGGCGCCTTCATCGCCTCGATGAGACGATCCTTCTGCGTCCATAGCACATAGAGAGAGAAAAGCGGCACGTACCAGGCGAAGCTCATGTCCTCCTCTGGCGCGCGGAACGCGTTGGCGGCGCGTCCGAACATCCCCATGAAGCCGTAGAGCATCACAGCCAGCGTGGCCGCGAACACCCAGAGGCGGTGCGTCCTGAGAATGCCACTCACTTCGCAGTCCCCCTTCCGAACACGGCGCGGCCATAAACTCCCGACGGACAGGCGAGCGCCCCTCCGCCCCCTTCCAGGAGCATCTCGCCCGTCTCTATCATCGCCCCGGGGAATTCGCACGAGAGGATGTTCTCCGCCGCGCGGCACGAGAGCCCCGGCGTGTGCGAGCTGAAAAGCACGAAGAGCGGATTGTCCGACAAGACGTCCTTCACAAGCCCGAACGTCTCCTTGAGGTCGCGCTCGATCTTGTATGTCTCGCCGTTCGCCCCGCGCCCGAAGGTTGGCGGATCGAGGATCACCGCGTCGTAGCGGCGCTCGCGGCGCACTTCGCGGCGGAGGAACTTGTGCGCGTCATCCACTATCCAGCGTATGGGATGCGAGGCGAGGCCGTTGAGCGCAGCGTTCTCGCGCGCCCACTGCACCATGCCCTTCGCGGCGTCGAGGTGGCACACCTCCGCCCCGCCCTGCGCGGCGGCGATCGTGCTTCCCCCCGAATACGCAAACAGGTTCAGGACCGACACTCTCCCCCGTTCCCCGTTCCCCATTCCCCGTTCCCCTACAATCCTACGCACCCACTCCCACTGCGCTCGCTGCTCGGGGAATATCCCGAGGTGGCCGAAGTCTGTGCCGGAGAGCTTGAAGCGTATGCCGGCCGTGGATATTACCCACGACTCCGGCAGCGCGGAGCGGCCATGCCAGCGGTTGCCGTCCTCGCGGTCGAACGCGGCGGTGGCGGAGCGCCAGGAATCGGGGCGGCGCGGACGCCACAGCGCCTGGGAGCAGGGTCTCACGAGCGTGACCTGCCCAAAGCGCTCGAACTTGCGTCCGTCGCCCGAATCGAGAAGCTCGTAGTCGTCTGCCGCCATCTGCGTTGACTCACTCCTTCGTGAAGCGCGCGGCGAACCCGCCGCCGTCGCGCATGGTTAGCGTGAGGAAGTCGGACGCGGACACGACCTTCTCGCTCTTTGTGCATTCCGCGAATATCCCGTTGCCCCACTTGTCGCGCTTCGTTCCGTCACCGAACGCTAGCATCTTCCACTTGCCCTGGCCGAGGAAGGATAGGTCAACCTTCATCGTGCGCCCGGTGCCGCCGTTCAAGGCGGCGAGGAACCACGTCCCGCCCGAGCGCTTGGCGAACACCGCGCACTCGCCGATCTCGCTTCCGGGCAGGCAGATCGTCTCGTCATATATGGCCGGTATGGTCTTCACGAACTCCGCCATCGGGCTCTTGAGGTATGTGCCCGGGCGGTCGCCGAAGCAAAGGAACGGAGCGGAGAACACAAGCCCCTGCGCAAGCTCCCTCGCCCAGGTGAAATGGACGAGCTCGCGCGGTTCGAACACCATCGGCGTGTAGTCGGCGCGCCCCTGGACGGAACGGCAGAACGGCAGGATGCAGTCGTGCGACTGCGGCAGGACGCGGCCGTAGCGGGTGATGTGCCACTCGTGCCCGCGCACCGCCTCGCGCGCCAGCTCGTGCGGCCATGTGCGCTCGCGCCCCGAAGGCTTCACCGCGCCGTGGAAATCGACGAACAGCCCCACCTTCGCGCAGTCGACGCGGGTGTCCTCGTACCACTGCGTCCAGCGGTAGTTCGCGGGCGGCATGAAGTCTATCTTGATGCCCACCGCCCCGCACTCCTTCACGCGCTTCAAATACGGAAGGCGCGTCTCGGCGTTGAAGACCTCCTTGGAGTGGACCCAGATCGCCGTCTTCACGCCGATGGAAAGCCCGTAGGAGATCGCCTCCTTGAGGCAGGCCCACTGGTCCTTGTCCCCGTCGCGCCAGTTGCGCCAGCCGTCGTCGATTAGGTAGTACTCGAAACCGAGCTGCTTCGTCTTGTCGTACCAGTCATGCTGCTCGGAGTATACGGGCGAGTCGGCGGGGAGCCACTGCCAGATGCAGCGCCCGGGCTTGCAGAAGTCCTTCTGCGCGATGGAGGGGTCGATCGGCGGCGGACAGAGGTTCTTCACGATGTCGGAGTTCGCGAGCGCGTTCAAGTCGCGCGCGACGAGCGTCACGCGCCAGGGCGTGACGGCCTCGCCGGACTGCTCGAAGCCGTTCTTGTCCGCATGGAAATACGCCGCGAGGCGACGCGCCCCGGCGGGTCGAACCGCGAGGTCCGTGTAGTTGTAGAGGTTCGCCTCGGTGATGAGGAGATAGCCTCCGCCCGCGAGCTTCGCCGTTATCGGCAGGCAGAGCGTCTTGCCCTCGGGCAGATTATCCACGGACGATGACATGTACGGGCTCTCGTAGGATCCCACGCCCACCTGGTACCAGAGCGTCGCCCCCTTCGGGAACGTCCAGGCCGACGCCTCGCCGGCGATCTTGCGCGGCGCGCCATCCTTCAGGCGGTAGCGGTACGCCACGCCGTCGTCGAACGCGCGCACCTCCAGCTTCATCAGCTCCTTGCCCGACTTTGCGCAGAGGACCGGCCACACCGTCTCCTTGAACTTATTCACGGCCGTCTTGCGGTTCCCCATGAACTCGTATGTCTCGGAGAACGAGCGAGACTTGGGCGCGCCCAGCTTCACGCCCTCTCCGAGGTCGCGTCCGTCCACGGTCACGCCGAGGGGCGACTTCTCCAGAACGCATCGCCTGTCAAGGGCCACGCCGTAGGAGAGCCGGCCGCGGTCAACTCCGATGACCGCCGCCACGGTGCCGTCGGGCGAGCGCACAGATTCAGGATCGCAGCCTGCGAGAAGCGCGGCGGCGGCCACGGCGGCGATCAACTTCATTTCCTTCTTCATTTCAAGTCCTTTGCTTATTTTCGCTTTCAGAATAGTTTACACTATCCTCCGCCGATTTGCAACCATGTTGTATCCGGACGCGCCGCGGGTTGACGCCGCCCCGCCTCTATGGTACGCGCCATCGAATCGCCCCTGTGGTGGGGCGAGCCGTCCCCGGCGAGCCGCCGAATCGCACCTCGGTAGGGCGCGCTCGCCGAGCGCGCCGCTGCATCACCCCTCGTAGAACGCGCGGCTCGAGCGTTCCAATTCTCAATTCTCAATTCTCAATTTTTACGGCAGCTCCACAACCACCTTGAAGAACCTGAATCCCGCCTTGTTCTCGTCCGTCACCGCCTGCCATTCGCCGCCAAGCGCCGCCGCGCCCTTTATGACCGGACTCGCCCCCTGCACATTCCACTTGTCCTGAGTCGGCTCGAACTCCAGATTCGCCAGGTCCGGCGTGCCGTCCGCCTTCATCGGGAATTTCGTGATCCTGAAGTCCTCATCCGCCTTTTCGGGATCGACCCCAACCACATAGCAATCAGCAACCGACATCCTCCCGTTCGCCGCCGTCGCCTGCAACACCGCAGACACATCTCCGGCATCAAGGGCCGCATTAACAGATGGATAAGTCTGTAACCATTCATTCGGAATTGATGCGAGAAAATACCACGATTTCTCGACACTGCCCCCATCCTTGTCAGATGCGGCAACCCTTACTTGGTATAAACCAGGAGCAGTAAATCCAAAATTCCATGTGCCTGTGACGGCATGTCGCTTCGCATCAATGATATCCGTTTGCGTGAAGGCGTTATAAACGAAGCTCGTCGTGGCAAAGCCGCCGGGGCAGCTGATTGTGACCCTGAGACCGTTTGTCAAGTCGTTAAGAGCATCAGTCACTTTCCAATTTACAGGAAGTGATCTATTTATCGGCACAACATAGGTATTAGTCTCTGCATTGGGGACATACCCTCCAATTGTAGAGCCGTCGCAAAACGCGGGTGCAGAATTCCGCACTACAAAAGCATTGTTAGTGACACTGCCATATGGAGTGCCGGACGAAACGACTTCCGCCCATAACCGGAACCGTCCCCGCTGACCGGAATCGGTAAGTCGGACGCCATCAATATCATTCACATAAACACGCCATGGGTCTGTATCAATCTGGCCTGCCCGACTATTGAATCTATGCACAATCTCTTCTACGTTCAGTAAACCAGGATTATCGCCTGTTATATCATTCATGCGCTCTATATGGAACTTCACATCAAGCGGCCCACTTTGATACGCTTCTGTCAAGCCGATGTCAAAATATAGATTCTCTGGGTTCCCACTAAAATCTGCCTCTGTGAAATATGCAAGAGACGGGCGCACTATTACAAACGGTTGAGTTGTTTCCACATATGCAGTAAAGGATGGGAGCGCATCCACATCGAATGATGGCTTGGTCTCCCAGTATCCTCCCTGATCATGGTTGGCATCCTCCACCCAGTAGATGTCGCCGGGCTGGCGCATGTCCTTGTCAATGAGCGTCACCTTGATCTGGTTGTCGGTGCTGTTGGGTTCAGTGAAAACATGCGTACAACGGTTTGAATACTCATTAACCCCAATGTAGAACTTCCAGACGTATGTCCACTCACTGTCGTTTGCCCCCTTGAACCCCCAGCGGGCTATAAGACAATTATTGGAATCGGTTCCGCCGATGTCAAACACAGGGGCACAGTCACTCGGATCTATTTCGAACTCAGTGCTAACCCCTGGATAAACAGGGGAGTAAAAACAACTGCCAGGCTCAAAAACAGTTTCGTTGTCACATAAGAGGCAGTACACCCAAGGACATACGTTTGTCACCATGACAGATATTGGAGAGCTGGAATAGGAAAACACTTCCTTGGCAGGATCGAAACTTTGTGACGTGCAGAGGCGCACCCCGAAAAGCGGGTTTGACGGGCCGTCAAGCATACGTATTGTGGCGAACCTCCCGCCTGTGTCCGTCTTGGAGTAGTCGAACCTGATGCCATTCCCAGCCGAGCCGTCGGGAAGGATCGGCCAATTAGCGGATGACGTAAGATTGGAGGCGTCGTCGTTGAGGGGTTCGATGAAGGCATAGAGCATGTTACCTTCGAAATCCATGTACGGTTCGGAGATGGTAAAGGAGATACGCGCATCCTCACCTTCGGCGAATGTCGTCTTCTCGATGTTCACGTACACCGTCTTGGACTCCGGCGTCATGTATTTGATTGCAAGCCCATTCCATGTCCCCGGGATGTCCACCCCCCAACCGGTGGAGCCGCGCTTGACATACACTGTGCAAGAAGGATTTGCATTGGTGAAGCAACCAGTACCAATGGCTGGCACATTCCCTTCAAACACGATATTCGTAAGACTAGTACAATAAGCGAAGGCCCAGTCATCTATGTTTGCGACTCCATTGCCGAATGTTACGCTTGTAAGATCATCACACGCTCCAAATGCATAAGCACCTATGTTTGTGACTCCATTACCTAATGTTACGCTTGTAAGGCCATCACATTCGAAAAATGCATCAGCACCAATGTCACAGACACTATCTGGAATCTTGACATTTTTTAACCCTACACACCATCCGAATGCATACTCTCCTATCGTTTCGACATTTTCACCAATCGTCAGATTATCAATGCATTCGTAAGAAGAAAGGAAATTGCCCACATGTTTTACGCTATCGCCCAAAACCACCGTCAAGGGGACATCATATCCGGGTCGCCTCAAAAAGGTTCCGTCCCCGCCCACATACTCAACATCAATAAACAGATTTGTCACATCGACCTCGAGAAACGCATCTCGACCGATCGTGGTAACGTTTGCAGGAATCGTCAGATCGCGCAACCCGTAACAACGCCAGAACGCATATGTTCCAATGTTAGTAACGCTTTCGCCGATAGTCAACGACAATGGAATGCCATTGAACTCCCACGCCTCATCCCCACAACCCGCAAACGCATTGTAAGCTATTGTCCCGGCATTAACAACGATGTTAGTGAGGTTGTCGCACCTATTGAACGCATACGCCCCGACATAAGACACACTACTTGGAATCGTCACGCTCGTCAGGCCGTAACAACACCAGAATGCATATGTTCCAATGTTAGTAACGCTTTCGCCGATAGTCAACGACAATGGAATGCCATTGCCCACCCACGCCTCATCCCCACAACCCTCAAACGCATAGTCAGCTATTGTCCCGGCATTAACAACGATGTTAGTGAGGTTGCCGCACCCATTGAACGCATACTCTCCGACATAAGACACACTGCTTGGAATCGTCACGCTCGTAAGACCACTGCAACCACTAAACGCACGCTGGCCTATACTCGTGACACTGTCAGGTATCATTACACTCGTAAGACCACTACAACCGTAAAACGATTCAAGCCCTATACTAGTAACTCGACATCCTCCTAATGTGGCTGGAACTGACAATGCCCCTGTTGTCGATTGAGAAATAACTGGTACAATATTTGTTGTAATCACCCAATGCGCAGGCTGCGGCCTTGTTACCCAATTACTAACTACAACTGATTGGCAACTCAAATGTGCGTCCCCATTCTCAATCGAATAAGACCATTTAATACCATCGACAGTCTCCGTCAAAGCAGAAACCGAAAGTGACATGTACATCACTGCTGCGCCAAACATAATCTTGATTTGCTTACAATTCACCAGAGTAAGAATTCTCATAAGATCATCTCCTTTTTCAAACGTCCGTTTTGTCTAGAAATTCTTCTTGTGACATCACTCCTCGGCCGAGTGATTGATACAAGACATATTCCTCACACCTTGGATCTAACTTGTCGCTATCGAGTTAAATATAATGTTCCACCACCGACCACGATAAATCCATTTATCTGCGGCCATGATCTTCATGACTTTCGTGAAGTCACGCCAAGAATGCGGATTTATTCTGCCTGTCACTGGTCGGGCTTGTTTCCCCATTGCCTTTTCCTACCCGCGCCAACCTTCCGACAAGATGTGTACCCCCGTGGCGGAAAGAAATATCACACCTTGTTCCCTCTTTCAGACATCGGAACGGCGACGGGAACACAACGCCTCCTCGATACATCAATGGAAGTGACTAAGATCACCTGGAATACACAACGAAAGAGGCGAGGCTGCACGTGACAGTCAGTGCCTTTTCTTCGCGTATTCCTTGGCAAGATTCCTAAGCTTTTCCATCAACATACCCCACACACGGCGGCTACCTTTCTTCGCAGCCCGCCTGCGCGGGAAATCTGTTTGTCCTACCATTGGGGGCAAGACGCGACTATTATACCCCATCCCCCCCGCCGGTTTCAAGCGCGAAACGCAATTTCTTGAAGTTTCGGGCGCATCTCCGTAGAGCGCATCTAGGACAAGGAGGACAAGAAGACAATAGGAACGAGGACATCCTATTGTCCTATCCTCCTGCTCGTCCTAGAATCGCCCCTAATGAACGGCCGAGCCGGCCGTTCCACTAGAATCGCCCCTAGTAGAACGCGCGGCCCGCGGGTTCCCGTGAACGGCCCTTGGTAGGGCGCGGCCTCCGGACGCGCCGCAGCGGCGGGTCGAGGACGCCCCGCCCTACCCCGTCATCGAATCGCCACTAGGTGGGGCGAGACGTCCTCGACGAGCCGCACCGCACACGGCTCACCCGGAGGGTTCGCCCCACCTTCTCCCTGCGGCTCGGCGGGACGCCTCGCCCTACCGCCCCTGCGCATCCCCCTCCGCTGCACACTTTCGTCCGCCCCATAATCTTATTTCACGCAAGAAGGATTCCTCAGATTTTGAAACTAATCAAAAGCCGTTCCATCGGCCAGATAAAACAATATCGCATCCATTCGCCGCGGCGAATGGATGCGACATTTCATCTTTACCAAGGCGCAATTCAACCGATTCCCTTAAAAGGATTGACAACCTTCATTCCACAATAAACCTGACCGTCGTTAAGGTCTTCAGAGACAAATTCATCACAACCACTCTCCGACGCCGAAACTAGCAACAGTGAATCGTAGAACTGAATCCCATACCGCATCATCACATCCAAAGCTTTCTCTGTCACATCAGCTGAAACCGGCAGAACCGGAATGGCCCGAAACATCATTAGATACGCCTTTATCTCTTCAACGTTAAGACCAAGTTTGCGATGCGCGACACTTGCAAACTCATTCAACACCTGGACATTGATTCTACTTCCACCAGACGATACCGCCATTGAAATCAAATTCCTGGCGACAGATCTTTTCGCCGGATTCTTTGAATCTGCAGCATATATGAAAACATTAGAGTCGATGAATTTCATGTAAACGCCACCTCTGGTTCGTAAGCATCGGCGCGGTTAAATTTATATGGCTCGTCATTGCGGCTTTCGGTACTATCCAAGAGCGCATTGAACCTATCAACCCAAGCGGAGACGTCCGCCTGGCGCTTCCGCTCCTGTTCCGCAAGATACATTTTAACGCTGAGGCAAAGAAAATCACGGAACGAGCATCCGCTCCGTTCCGCACACTCATTGATCTGCTGCACCATCGCAACTGGCATATCTATCACCACTCCCATTTTCCCTCCTTTAGCCTTAATGAAAGATCATTCGTCGCTTCCGCCATATAGCCGCCGACGCATGCCCGCCTACGGCCGAAGATGAAACCACGTCCCGCCCTTGTGGGGGTACGAAACACGAATATTATACCCCATCCCCCCGGCAGTTTCAAGCGCGAAATGCGATTTCTTGAAGTTTCGGCGCCGCAGTCCATACCAATTCCCCGCATACGCACATACCGGCTCACCCGGAGGGTTCACCCCACTTTCTCCACGCGGCTCGGCGGGACGCCTCGCCCTACCTGATGGCGCACCCTAAGGGTGGGGCGAGCCGTCCCCGGCAAACCGCGACGCAAACACTGTCAAAATGACAGAACAGCGGTTAGACTAAACAACTACGCATCCATTCACCGCTGCGAATGGATGCGTAGTTGCACCTTTGTTGAGGCGCGATGTCACCCAATGACGGCCAGCGTCTGGCCCTTGGTGACGGCGTCGCCGTGCTTCACGATGAACGTGATCTTGCCGGAGGCCGTTGCCTTGATCGGATTGAAGAGCTTCATCGCCTCGACTATGCAAACGGCATCGCCGGCCTTGACCGCGTCACCGTCCTTCGCGAGCTCCGGCTTGCCGGGTCCGACGCTACGGTAGAATGTGCCGTTGAGCGGAGCGGGGACGGGCGTACCGGCGGCCTGAAGGGCCGCCGAATCAGGACGGTTGCTTTGAATGGACTTGGAATCGGCGGAGGATCCGGCGGCGGCTCTTGAAGTCGGCGGAAGCACCACATCGACGGGCTTCACGGCGGAAAGATCCACCTTCGCGCCGCCGCAGGCGGCCATGAGCCCCGCGAAGGCGCGTCCGATCTCGGCGAACTTGGCCATCTCGGGATCGACGGCGGGGGCGGACTCCTCGGCGGCAGCCTTCTGCATCTCAAGGTCGGCAGGAATCGGGTCCTTTGCGTCGGCAGGCTGCGCACGCCACTTGAAGTAGCCGAGCGCCACCTCGGGGAAGAGACAGTAGCTGAGGATGTCCTCCTCGGCGGCGATGAGCTTCGGCGGTATCTCGCGCGCGGCGGCGGCGAGACCGGGCTTGAGAAGATCGGCCGGACGGCAGTCGATGGGCTTCAAGTCGCCAATCAGCTTCTTGCGCAGCTTGGGGGCTATCGGAGCGGGCGTGCGGCCGTAGTAGCCGGCGGCGTAGCGCTTCGTCTCGTCCGTCACCATTGAGTAGCGCTTGCCGGAGAGGACGTTCAAGACGCTCTGCACTCCGACAATCTGGCTGGTGGGCGTGACGAGCGGCGGATACCCCATGTCGGCGCGCGTCTTCGGCAGCTCGTCCAGCACCTCCGGGAGCCGGTCTAGCGCGTCCTGCGCCGCCAGCTGGCTGCGCAGGTTGGAGATCATGCCGCCGGGGATGGCATGGACTAGCACTCCGGCGTCCACCGGCTCAACCTTGCGGCTCGACTCCGGCTGGCGCTTAACCTTGAGGTCCTTGAAGTAGGCGTTGATCTCGGCGAGCTTCGCCTTGTCGAGGCCGGTGTCGTAGCCTTCGGACTCGAGGATCGTGACCATCGACTCGCACGGCGGCTGGCTCGAGAAGGAGCTCATGGTGGAGATCGCCGTGTCGACGCATCCCGCCCCCGCCTCCACCGCGGCCATGTACATCGCGGCGGCCATGCCGGAGGTCATGTGGCTGTGCACCTGAACTGGCAGCTCTGGGACGTCCTTCACAAGCGCCCCCACAAGCTCGCGCGCCGCGCCGGGCGTGAGTATGCCCGCCATGTCCTTGATGCAGAGCGAATCGACGCCCATGTCCCTCTGCGTCTTCGCGAGCTTCACGTAGTTCGCCACCGTGTGCACGGGGGAGGTCGTGTAGCTGATTGTGCCCTGGGCGTGTCCGCCGTACTTCTTGACGGCCTTGACGGCCGTTTCGAGGTTGCGCGGATCGTTCAGCGCGTCGAACACGCGGAAGATGTCCATGCCGTTCTCGCAGGCCAGGGCCACGAAGCGCTCGACGATGTCGTCGGGGTAGTGCTTGTAGCCCAGCAGATTCTGCCCGCGCAAAAGCATCTGGAGGGGCGTCTTCTTGCAGACGCTCTTTATCTGCCTCAGTCGCTCCCAGGGGTTCTCGCGCAGGAAACGCATGCACACGTCGAACGTGGCGCCTCCCCAGCATTCGAGAGAGTAGTAGCCGGCCGCGTCGATGGCCTCGGCCGTTTTGAGGATGTCGTCGGTGCGCATGCGCGTGGCCCACAGCGACTGATGGGCGTCGCGCAGGGTTGTGTCGGTTATGCGGACCTTCTTCGGCGTGGTGTTTTTCATATCGTGTATTTTAGTGTTTTTTGGTGAAGATTACAAGTGCGCCGCCCTCGGCGCAGAGGTCGAGGGATAGCGTGCCGCCGCCGCGCACAGCGCGGCGTGAGACGGAGATCGCCGCGGCGTACGTCGGCGTGCGGACGGGGTCGTCCAAGAAGAACTCGGCCTCGTATTCGCCTTCGCCCAGGAAGGGAAGCGGCAATTCCAGCCGACGCGCCTCCACAGTGAGCGCGGCGAGGTAGAAGCACCCGTCGAACGCCTCGCGGGCCACAGCGTAGTGGCTCGCTGGCGCGCCCGCGAGCGGGATGGTAGACCGCCAGACCGTCGGAGGATTCTTGAGCGCCTCCGCTCCCGGCGCGCCGCGGTACCGCTCCGGCCAGTCGCAGAGCGTCAGCAGCGGCGAATCGTAGGCGAAGCAGAGCGCAAGCGCATGGGCCCGCGTTCCGATCTCCTCGGCCCAGATCGGACGATGGTCCGTCTCGTCGCCGTAGCGGTGGCCGCGCTGCGACTGCGGCGTGAAGTCCTTGAAATGCACGTTCCCGAACGATCCCGGCGTGAAATCCGCCGGCCCCAGCAGATAACGCGTGAACGGCAGCGTGGCCGTGTGGACGGGTGTGATTTGCGCGTTGAACTTGCACATCTCGTTCCCCATGATCCCTTCGCGGTTGATCTGGTTGGGCCATGTGCGGTTCATGCCGGTGGGCTTGTACATGCCGTGGAAGTTGACGAGGATCTTGTTCTTCGCCGCCGCACGCACCACCCTTTCGCACCAGCGGACGATCTTCTGGTCGCTACGGTCGAGGAAGTCTATCTTCACGCCCTTCACGCCCCATCCCGCCAGCTTTGCGAACGTCTCCTCCACGCCATTGTCTTCAACCGCCTCCCAATGGAGCCACACAAAGATGCCCACGCCCTTCTCCTTCGCATGCTCCACAACTCTCTTGAGGTCGAACGTCTTTCTCGGCTCGACGGACACGTGCGGACCATGGTTCGGTCTGCGCGCCCAGCCATACCATCCGCCGTCGATGGTGTGGTACTTCCAGCCCATCTCGGCGGCAAAATCGACTAGCTTCAGCGTCAGCTCCGTCGAAAGCGAGTTGTTGGAGTCGACCCACCAGTCCCAGGACGACGCACCCGGTACGACCCACGAGAAATCCCCTTCCGGCGGCGGATTGAGGTTCATCACAATGTCCGCCCCGGCCGCGGCCAAGTCAAGCAGCGTGTCGCCGCAGATCGCGACGCGCCACGGGCTAGCGGCCGGCGTCTCGCGGATCACCGCCACGCCCGCCGCGGCCGCGCTGGACGGCGGCAAGGGCGCAAGCGCCGCCGATAGAACGGCCGCGTCTGCCGGCTGGCCTTTGGCGGGAACACGGTAGAAGAGGCCGGCCCAGTCCGTCAAATCAGCCTCGCAAAGCGCCATCCACTGTCCATTCGCCTCCACCACAGCCGGCATCCCCAATATCTCCTTCGGGGATATCTCGCGCACCTTGCGCCTCTTGAATTCGCATTCCTGCGAGGTGAGGAAGGTCTTGTACGAGGTGATCCAGCCCTCGGCGCCGGGCGCGAGCCGCCATTCCGTGAGTTCAGCCTTGACCTGGAAACCCTCGAAACCCTTCTGCTCCGGCACGACGTAACGGAAGGCGAAGCCGTCGTCGTACGCACGCACTACCACGTCGATGCGCCCGCCGCCTTCGCCCTCGAAGGAAAGCGTCATCTCGTTCGCGCGGTCGACCACCTTCTCCTTGCGGTAGAACCGCGTCGTCCATGCGGAGTCGATCGTGCGCCGCCTCACTTCCAGAAGCTTGAACGGACCCTTCACGCCCTGTTCGATGAAGTCCAGCCCCAGCGCGGACGGCAGGACGAGCTTCGCCCCCTTCCGCTCGGCGGACCACATCAACATCCCGCCATTCTCGCCGGCCTCCACCGCCAGACGTCCGTCAGGAGACGCCACGCGCTCCATGCGGGCGAATGCGGGACATGCCGCCGCAAACGCGGCGGCCAGCGCTAGCGTCTTAATCGTAATGTGCGTCATGCAATCTCCTTTCAGGCCACACCGGAAGGTATCTTCAGTCCGTCCAGCGCGGCGGCGATCTTGTCCATGGCCTCGTCCAGCAGCGCCTCGGTGTGCGAGGCCATGTAGCTTGTGCGCAGAAGCGCCTCGCCCTCAGGCGTGGCGGGGGGGAGCACGGGGTTCACGTACACGCCCGCCTCGTACACCGCCTTCACCGCCGCGAACGTCGCTTCGGAAGTGTAGGTGTAGATAGGGATTATCGGCGTAGGCACGTTCATGGCGGAGTCCCTGATGCGCAAGCCCCTTGCGGAGAACCCTTTCCGAGCATAGGCGGATATCTCGACAAGACGACGCGGCAGCTCTGGATGAGCCTCAAGGTGGCGCAGGGCCGCCAGCGCGACGGCCGCGTTGGCCGGCGGGAGCGAAGCGGAGAAGATGAACGGCCGCGAGTTGTGGCGCACGTAGTCGATCACCTTCGCATCACCGGCCATGTAGCCGCCAAGAGAGGCGAGCGACTTGGAGAAAGTCCCCATGAAGACGTCCACCTCCTTCTCAAGCCCGAAGTGGAAAGGCGTTCCGCGTCCGCCCTCGCCCAGCACGCCGAGGCCGTGCGCGTCATCCACCATAACGCGCGCTCCACGCGCCTTGGCGAGGCGCACGACTTCCGGAAGGTTCACGATGTCGCCGCCCATGGAGAAGACGCCGTCCACCACCACCAGCGCCCCGCATTCGTCCGGTACGCGGTCTAGGCATGCCTTGAGATCGTCCATGTCGTTGTGCTTGAAGCGGAGCAGCTTGCCGTAGCTCAGCTGGCACCCGGCATAGATACTGGCATGGTTCTCGCGGTCACAGATCACGTAGTCGTGCATACCCACGAGCGCGCTGATGATGCCAGCGTTGGACTGGAAGCCGGTGCCGAAGGTGAGGCACGCCTCCTGGCCGAGGAACTTCGCTATCTCGTCCTCCAACTCGATGTGGAGATCAAGCGTCCCGTTCAGAAAGCGGGATCCGGAGCATCCGGTGCCGTACTTCTCGATGGCGCGGATTCCGGCCTCGACCACCTCCGGGCAGATTGTCAGGCCGAGGTAGTTATTTGATCCAAGCATTATCCTGCGGCGCCCCTCCATCACCACCTCGACGTCCTGGCGCGACTCGAGCCGGTGGAAGTATGGATAGACGCCTGCGGCGCGCACCTCGTCCGCGAGCCGCCATTCGTGGCATTTCCTAAATATGTCCATGACGCTTAGATTATACCTTTTTTTTCTGCATCATGCTAGTAGAAACAAGAATCAATCACCAAAAACTCCTGAAGCAACTAAGCGCCAGAATATGATATAATCAATGACATGAAACATGCAACAACAAATGTCGTCCATGTCGTTGTGACGCTCTTCGCGCTCACTCTTTCATCATTCGCCGCGCCGCCGCGTCCGCAATGGCCCGTGGAAACCCTCTTCAAGACGCCCCGGACTTTCGACGCGTCCGCATACGCCACCAACTCGGTGAATGCCGTATTCTACGAAGGCCTTCCCTACAAGGGCCGACCCACGCGCGTGTTCGCCTACTACGGCGTGCCGGAGCACAAGCCCGGAGAAAAAGTCCCCGGCATCGTCCTCGTCCATGGCGGCGGCGGATCCGCATTCATACGCTGGGTGAAACTCTGGAACGCACGCGGCTATGCCGCGATATCCATGGACACATGCGGCTGCATCTCAGGCAACGCCTTCGGCGATGAACAGCGCGGCCACCGTCGCCACGCCGACGGCGGTCCCGCCGGCTGGGGCGGATTCAAGCAGTTGTCGGATCCCGTGGAGGACCAGTGGATGTACCATGCCGTCGCCGACGTGGTCCTTGGTCACTCCTTCCTGCGCTCTCTTCCCGACGTCGATCCGGCGCGCATCGGCATCACCGGCATCTCCTGGGGCGGCACCTTGACTTCCATAGTCGTTGGAGTGGACGACCGCTTTGCCTTCGGTGTTCCCGTCTATGGCTGCGGATTCCTCTTCGAGCCATATTCGTCATGGACGGCCAACTGCAAATCCCCTGAAGACTTCAAACTGCGCCGCGCATGGGCCGACATGTGGGATCCGTCACGATGGCTCCCAGACGCCAAGACGCCCCTGCTCTGGGTCGTCGGCACCAACGACACCCATTTCTCCCCGCCCAGTGTGAAAAACTCCATGGCGCTAGTCAAAGGTCCGCGCGGAATCGCAATGCGCGTTCGTATGCGCCATGCCCACGGCCCTGCCGGTGAAAACCCCGGCGAGATCCTCGCCTTCGCCGACCACTGGACGAAGAATGCGCCGTCCATGCCCAATCCAGTGAAAACCGCAAGGAACGGACGCCGTGTGACAGTGACATACTCCGCCGACGCACGTCGTCTGCCCGCACGTGCGTTCCTGAACTATACGCTCGACGATGGAATATGGATGAAACGCGAGTGGAAGACCTCTCCCGCAGAACTTGATTCGGTTGGATATAGCGCCTCTGCCGACCTGCCGGATGGGACGGTTGCATGGTACATGAACTTTGAAACCAAAGACGGACTTGTCGCCAGTTCTGAAGTGGAGCTTGTCGCCAGCCCTGGAGCTTGTCGCCAGCTCTGAAATGGAATAAGAACTTCGAATTGAGATAAAAGCTCTAAAACGGAATAAGGGCTCTAAAATGGAATAAGAGCTCTGAATGGAATAAGTGTGAAGATTTCCATAATCACATTTGGTTGCCGTCTAAATCATGCGGAATCCTTTGATCTGGAAGCTCGTCTCATCGCATCCAGGCATTCCATTATTCCTCTCCCAGGGTCTGACCCCATAACCCCTACCCCCATCACATCAGGGTCTGACCCCACATCATGGCCTGACCCTCTATCCTTAAGACCTGACCCCACAATCCATTCACCAGGGTCTGACCCCATAAACCCTACCCCCACCCCCGCAGGGTCTGACCCCAATATGGCACAAAAGCCACTCCCCGACATAATCATCCTACGGGGTTGTTCTGTAACTGCCAAAGCACAACGAGATTGCGAGAAAAGGATCGCTTATCTCCGTATCCGTTATCCCAACACCCGCCTAATCATCACCGGCTGTCTGCCAAATGCCACACCGCTCCCTACATTCTTGCTCCAAGGGGCCAGGTCCTCTCATCCGCAACCACCCATAGGGTCTGACCCTTCATCCACATTGGGGTCAGACCCTAAAAAAGACATGGGGTCAGACCCTTTGACCTTAGTGGGGTCAGCCCCTAGGAGTAATACGACCTTAATTGGGTCAGACCCTAGAATAGCATTGGGGTCAGACCCTAGGGGTAATATGGGGTCTGACCCCAAGGCTATAATACCAATGGTTACGAGCCGGGCATATCTTAAAATACAGGACGGATGCAGCGGCAAATGCACTTTTTGCATTGTACCGCATTTTCGTGGCGTACCCAAATCCATCCCTTTCAATGATATAATGACCCGTGCACATGCTTTCATCGCAGCAGGATATAGAGAATTGGTTCTGACAGGATGTAATCTTGCTCTTTATAGACATGATGGACATAATCTACCCGATTTACTAGAAACCCTTTCCAAGTCTCTCAATCCCTTTCCCAAGGGTCTGACCCCATACCAGGACCCAAATTCCATTCACAAGGACCTGACCCCATATCAGGCTTCCAATTCCTCCCCCAAGGGTCTGACCCCGTATCAGGACCTGACCCTAAATCAAGGAACAACTAAAGGTCTGACCCCAAACGAAGACCTGACCCCGTCTCAGGACCTGGCCCCATACAAGGACCCATACCAGGGTCTGACCCCATACAAGGGTCTGACCCCATACAAGGACCTGGCCCCTGGTGGGTGGCGGATAAGGGTTGGTTCGCTAGAGCCAGGATTCTTTGACGACGACATACTTGACGTATTTGAAAGGAATGACAATATCTGCAGATTCATACACCTTTCTCTGCAATCTGGATCTGACAAGGTACTGACGGCAATGAATCGTCCGTACCGCATCGCCGCCGTGGAGAAATTCGCAGAAGAAGCCTTCCGCAGACTTGGACCACGCCTGACTCTTGGTGCAGACGTCATAACCGGTTTCCCCGGTGAGACATATAAAGACTTCGAAGAAACTCGCTCTTTTCTTGAAAGATGCAATTTCACAAATGTCCATGTTTTCCCCTATTCCGAACGCCCGGGGACATATGCGGCGACGATGGCAGGGGCTGTCCCGATTGAAACAAGAAGAGAACGCGCTAAGATAATAGCCGACGAGGCACGTACGCGAAAACTTCAATTCGCGGAATCGTTAGTTGGACAAGAGGTTCAAGTGTGTGTGGAACGCGGCGGAGACCATGGTTGGAGCGGCGAATATCTGCCTGTCAGGCTCAATTCGCCGCGTCCACGCCGATCATTGACGAAAGTCAAGGTTTCTTCGGTTGACCAGGAGACGCTTGTTGAATCTGCTCCTTGAGGCGCTTAAACTGCGCGACCTGCTCTGACGAGAAGAGACCGGACGGCATGTCATGCCCCATGTCAAAAGTCACCGCCCCACCATTCGCATAGGCGGCGGAAAGCCAAGGCAGCCACTTTTCGTCGGGATGGCGGCAGTTCGCCCTTCCCCAACGGTCACCAAGAAATGTGAGTACCTGCCACTGGAGCATGTCTTCGTTGCGTGAAGAGCTGCAGACGAAGTCGAGAGGATCGTTCTCCTCGCCTGCCATGTAGTCGCTGCCCAGCGGAAGCGTGCGCCGTCTGACGCCTCCGTTGAAAGCGACTATGGCCTTGGTGTTGCCAGCCTTCGCCGCGGCGGCGTAGATGCGCGCGACGCCTTCATCGAATCCAAGCCACTCGTATGCGCCGTCGAACCACCAGCCTGCGACGCCTTCACCATAGCGCCTGCTCCACCATTCGATCACACTCGCCCATTTGCGGACACCCTCTGGAGTGAGACGGCAGTCACCATAGCGTACAGACGATCCAAATCCAAAGCGTTCTATGGCCGCCGTGTCGCGGTTGGGAGTCTGGCATGGCAGGTAGAGCATGAACTTTATGCCATGGGGCTTCAACGCCTTGATGAATTCGGCGGGGACATCTCTGGCGGAGCAACGGGTGGAACGAGGATAGCCGGCGATGTCCTCGTAGAGATCGTTTGGAGCAAGATACCAGCCGGAATTCTGGCCGAGAGTCAAGCAGAAGTAGTCCGCTTTCATTTCTACCAGCTGCCGGACGACTCCGGGGACGTCGAACTTGTCGATCTCGGCGGCGCCTTTCTCGCTGTACAAATAGTGCATGAACGCGCCGGTCTTCCCCTTCATCCAGGAGGTGAAGGCGCTATTGGGGCCGAGCGGCATCCGTATTGGAGGAGGTTGGGGACGCTCGAAAGGATTCAACGAGAACTGACGGCCTTTCTCATCCCACTCCACGCCGACGATCGGGCCTGGCTGCACGACAGCACCCCATCCGGGGTACGGAGCGCCGCGGAAGTCGTAGTCTATCTCCGCAAGACCCTTTGCGCGGAAACTCATCGCATCCTTTGGAATCTGGATGGTGAGCAGCATGTCGCGCGTGATGACATTGACAAGGCCGCCTCGGGCGGCAAGGCTCGTCTTGTCCAGTCCCTGCACTGTACGCCAAGCGTCAATCGTCGTCGGCTGACTGAGTGCACGCCACGGGGCGAATGGCATCGCCCCTGCAGGATCGGCAGAGTTCACACGCTCCCAGATGTTCGAGAAAACGCCCTTGCCTGGACCTACGTTGTAGTTCGCGAAGCGGAACGGATACGGCGGCTCGTTCTTGAGATAGCTGTTCTCCAGGAAAAGGTTCCCCTCCGAGATGGTTCCGCGCGAGAGCTTGTTCGTGGCGCTCACCATCAATCCTCCTGCGGAATTCTGATAGAAGATGTTGTTGAGATAACGGTTGTTGCTCGTCTCGTAGACGCGATTCCCGATCTTGCCCCAAGTGGTACGGAACCTGACGCCCGCTCCTGCGTTCTGCGCGAAGAGGTTGTGGGCGGCGACGACGCCGCAGCCGTTGTGCGAGTATATGCCGTCGCCGCCGTAGTATGAATTACCGTCCGAGCGTGTGTAGGCGATCACGTTGCAGTCCACAAGCGCCGAACCGAAGGCGCTTTCGAACATTATTCCGCTGCGTCGATTGTTCAGAATCGCATTGCCTGCGATGCGGACATTGACGAAGCCGGTGTCGAACCATAAACCATGGCCCTCGTTGTCGCGGATGACGTTGTTGGCAACGGTCACGTTTCCACCATGCACCTTCACGCCCGCCGTCTCGTCCCAGTAGCGCTCGCGCCATCCGTAGCAGCCTGTGTTGTTTCGCTCTATTACATTGTTGTATATCCTTAGCCCGCCAGGGCACCAGGCGGCGATTCCAGAGACTCCGTTATCGGTGATATGGTTGAAGCGCACGTGGCAGGCTCGGGCGGAGGTAATCACGCGATCCGACTGCGGCACGTCCGTAAGCACACCAGCGTCCCACGTCTCGCCGCCGGCGCCGAGGCCAACCGTCTTCGCGAAGCGGATGGTGTTGTGCTCGACTATCCATCCGTAACCGCTTCGCATGTCCACGGCCCCCTTCTGCGGAAACGGCCCCTGGTTGGCGCAATGTTCGAACACGAACCCACGCACCACGATGTGAGCAAGACGGCGCCTGGCGGCATGGAACAGACGATCGCGCACCGTCCACTCCACAACGCGCCTCTCAATGGGAAGGTCACCAGCGGAAGGATGCAGCCACACCGACGAACCGTCGGGCGAAACCATCCAAGTGTTCGGCGAATCGAAGAGAGCACGCTGGGTCACGACTTCCGAGACCGGACGGGAGTCTATGAATATCTGCCCGAGCGTGCGGGGGAAGAAGGCATCCACATCGTCGGTGACGTTCGTCGCAGAACGTGCGGGACGGCTGGAATCGCGGCTTCCCAGGGAAATGGTGCGGGAATACGGATTGACGCGGCCTTCGACAAACTGCGAAAGGTCTATGGGCGAAGAGAGCACGCCGGGGTGGTTCTCGAGCGGATTCCATGCGTTCTTCCACACTTCGCTACCGCGCACGACGGCTGCGCCGCGTACGGCGCTCTCCACCACTATCGGATTCTTCTCCGTGCCGCTTCGCCTTACGCGAACCTCCTCGCGGTACACGCCTGGGGCCACGCTCACGACGTCGCCCGGCGCGGCGGCCTCCATTGCCGAGTCGATGGACGAGAAGTCGGCGCCGCCTTTGGCGTCGACGGTGATCGTGCGTGCGTTCAGCACGCCGGCGGCGCAGAGCGCAGCAACGGAAATGAAGTTTCTTGCATGCATTGGGTCGGGCCTTTCGTTCGACCCTGATTATAGCATATTCCCGCCGTCCGGTGGGTGTCAGAACGTGGCGCGTATGCTGACCTCGAACGTCCGCGGTTCGCCTACGAGACATTCATAGTAGTGGCGGGCGGATTCGAAATACTTCTCGCCGAAGAGGTTCCGCACGCCGAAGGACAGTATCCACTTGTCGCTCCACCCGAACTTGGACATCGGCATAGACACGTTCAGATCGAACACATGGGACGGGTTGAAGAAAAGGTTTCTGTCGACGTAGCTGCCGCGCATCGTGGCGAAGCTACGGGAGCGGAAGCGGTAGCTCCCGCCGACAACAACGTCTTCGAGAAATCCCCAGCGAAGTCGGTAAGACGTGGACAACGACGCAGTATGCGCTGGATAGCGCTCGAAATCGCGTCCCTTCTCCGACGGCGCTACGTTACGGTCCGTGTACTGGTTGAACCCGTACATGGTCATCACGGTCCAATCGTCCGTGACGTCGCCGGAGAGAGAGAGCTCCGCGCCACGCGACGTGTTGCGCCCATCGTAGCTCTCTATGAGGCCGGTATTGCCGAACTCGGGCACATTCTCCTGTTCGATGCGGTACGTGGAGAGCGTCAACCAAAGCTTTTCAACGGGTCTGACGCGCACGCCGCCCTCGTACTGTGTGGCGCGCCAGGGTGTGGTTGGCGTGGAGCCGTTCTCTGTGCGTAGACCCAGCATAGGCGTGCGAGTCTGGGAGATGTTGCCGAAGAACACCAACCAGTCGAGAGGTCGGATCGTGAGGCCGCCGCGCGGGGAGACGGCGTCGGCCGTGCCATGGCGGTAACGGTTGCCGCTCGACGTGTAGGCCTCCTGCTCGAAGTGATCGTAGCGGATTCCGCCGAGGAGCGTGAACCAACGCCAGGAGATCGAATCCTGCGCAAGAAGACCGTAACGCGAGACAGGAGTGCCGAAACCGCCGGATGATTCACGGTAATAGTAATCAGGCTGCAAAACGAACACGTCTGTGATGTCCCACGGCAGCTCCTTGGTGTAGATTGAACGCACGTAGACGTTGTAGTTGCGACTCACCGACGAGCCGTCGCTGAAGCCGGACGTCATATACTTGTTGCCCGAACTCCATTCTCCCGTCGCAAAATAGTTCTCCAGTTCCTCGCCGCGTCCATTGTACGGCTCCTGCATGAAGAAATCCCAGGACGAGAACATCATTCCGGCGCCGAACTTGAGAAGCCACTCGTCTGTGACCTGCCAGTCGAGCCAGGGGTTGACCATGAAACTCTCGTATGTGGCGCGGTCGCCGCGCCGGCAGGATGATTCGTACCAGCCGTATCCTCCGCCAGGATGTCCACGATAGACCGGCACACCGATGTAGCTTGGCTGGTCTGTGTACTGGAACATCGACTTCACGCCGAAAGACACTTCGTCCGACGGCTTGAAGACAAAGGACGGGGCAACTGTATAGGACTCGCGGGGCCGTGCGCCGTTCTGAATGCCCTGGTTGATGTAGGTGGGCTCGAAGTAGTCGGCTGTGCCGAGCACGCGCACGGCGCCCTTGCCGTCCAGAAACGTCTCGTTGACGTCGGCCATGCCGCGTTGGCGGAATGTGTCCTTGCCCACGGAGGTGGTGGCCTGAAGATTTACTTCGTCCTTGTCCAGGCGGGCACTTTTGAGGTAGAGGTTCACGGCCCCTCCACCGCCGGAGGCATTCTGCGCCGCGCCGGCGCCGCCTGCAAGCGAACCGATAGGCCCCTTCACGATCTCTATCCGATCCATGAGGAACGGATCCATGAAAAGACCAGCGCCGCGCCCGATAGGCATCACGCCGTCGAACGCCGGTTCCGTGCCGCCCATGCCGCGGATTGAAAACGAACCGGGATTTCGGACGAGCAGCGACTTACCGCCGGTCTCGATACCGGGGACGTAGCGGAGCAGGTCGTGAAGATCGGTGGGATTGCGCTCGCTGATGTAGTCTTCGGTGAGTGTGTCCACCACGGTCGGAAGCTCCTCGGGCGGCGCATCGGTGAACGTGGCGCCGTTTACGACGGCGGGACGGTAACGCGAAAGCGCGCTTCCCTCCACAAGAACGCTTCCAAGGTCTGCAACGGCGGCAGGAGCGTTGGTGGAGGCGCTCTCCTCGGCCGCAAGACTCGATATCGACAAACTGAACACCGCGACGACGGCGATTACGATTGCTGATAAATGCTTCATGCAATATTAAACGCCGCCAGCGGCAGTGCGGTTCACATGCGTCAACGTCAGTGAACTCCACGCCGATTACTTATGCTCAGCGCTCCCAGGGGCGGTCTGGCGGCTCCAGGAAGCATTCCTGGACGGCGGCGAGGGAGTAGTCTGCCGGTCGCACCAGCTTTTCCAACCCGGTGAACAACTCCGCCGCCGGCTCAACGCCGACGAGTCCAGAGTCGAACGAGACGCGCCTGCCATGCTCGCAGACTAGATTGAACACCAGCTTGAGCGCGCCTGGGAACCGGCATGCGAGCGCGCGGATGGCCTTCGCGCGCTCCATGAGCTTGGCGTCGAGCGTCGAAAGGCGCACGTGCAGCCCAGTCGCGAAGCGCCGCGTCCCCTCCGCGAGCGGATACGCCTCGCGCAGAAGAAACTGCACGCCCTCCTCCTCCTGGCGCGTGTCTCGGTTGCGGCGGTGCACGATCTCGCCGCACAGAAGCACGGGCGTGTCCTCGGCGGCGTTGAGCCACGGATACTTCTCGTAGGTGTTCCCGAACGCAAGGCACTCCGTCTCGTTCTCCCCGTCGTCCACCACGAGTATCGCCCACGGCTTGAGGATCTTCTTGGGATTGGAGGGGTCGGGGCGCGGCATGCGCACCTGGCAGCTCTTGAGCATCCCGCCCAGGCGTATCGCCTTCTTCGCCTTCTGCGGAAGATCCTTGAAACCGGACGGGAACGACGCTATCGGGCACGTCGTGAGCGAAGAGAGGACCCTCTTCCACGCGCCGAGCGGATGGCCCGTGAGATATATGCCCAGCAGCTCCCGCTCCGCCTTGAAGCCGTCCGCGATGGGCCATGCGGGACAGTCGGCCAGCTCCGAGTCCGAAGCGTCCTCTCCGGCGGACATCACCGCGAAGAAGTCGGTCTGCCCGCTCGCCTTCTCAGCCGCCCGCGCCGCCGCGCGCTTCAGCACGAACTCGATGTTGTTGAAGAGGCGCGCGCGGTGGAACGCCCGGTCGGCCTTCGCGATGAAGTCGAACGCTCCGCACCTGACGAGGTTCTCCAGGACGCGCTTGTTGCAGAGGTTCGGGACCTTTTCGCGCATCGAATACTCCGAGAGCCGCATCGCGAAGTCCATGAGGCCCTTGTAAGGCCCGTTCGCCTCGCGCTCCGCCACTATGGCCTCGGCGACGGCCTCGCCCACGCCCTTGATTCCGGCGAGGCCGTAGATTATCGCATCCTCTCCCTGCACGGGAGAGAAGCGCACCCAGGCCCTGTTCACGTCGGGCGGCTCGATTCTGAGCCCCATGCCGGCCGCCTCCGCCACGAAGCCGGGGAGTTTATCGAAGTTTCCTATTTCCGAGGATATCTGGGCGCACATGAACTCCGCCGGATAGTGCGCCTTCATGTAGCCCGTCTGATACGCGACCCACGCGTAGCACACGGCGTGCGACTTGTTGAAGGCGTATTCGGCGAAGGCGCGCCAGTCTCCCCAGATCTTGTCGATGAGCTTGCGCGCCTCCTTCTCGTCCTTCCACTTGTCCACGCGGAATTCCTTGTTCGCGAGGCAGCCGTCCTCGAACTTGACCTTCAACTCCTCCATCACGGCGATCTGCTTCTTGCCCATCGCCTTGCGCAGCTTGTCCGACTCGCCGCGCGTGAAGCCCGCCAGAAGGCGCGAGAGAAGCATCACCTGCTCCTGGTAGACCGTCACGCCGTAGGTGTCCTTCAGGTACTTCTCCATGAGCGGATGGTCGTAGGCTATCGGCTCGCGGCCCTGCTTTCTGGCGATGAAGGTAGGGATGTAGGCGAGCGGTCCCGGGCGGTAGAGCGCGTTCATGGCCACAAGATCCGCAAGGCGCTCCGGCTGGAGCTCCATCAGGTACTTCTTCATCCCCTCTGATTCGAACTGGAAGAGGCCCGTGGTCTCCCCCCGCCCGAAGAGCGCGTACGTCTCGGCGTCGTCGTCGGGAATCTTGTCGGGGTCGAGGTCTATTCCGCGGAACTTCTTTATGAGCGCGACACACTCTTTCTCCACGGAGAGCGTCTTGAGGCCGAGGAAGTCCATCTTCAAGAGGCCAACGGGCTCCACGTAGTGGCCGTCGTACTGCGTGGTGAGCAGCGCCTCGTTCTCCGTCGGCATCACGGGGAGCGTGTCTATGAGCGGGTCGCGCGAGATGATCACGCCGCAGGCGTGAACGCCCGGCTGGCGTATGCAGCCGTCGAGGCGCTGTGCGCGTTCGAGGAGCTGGTGAACCACGGGGTTGGAGACGTCCTCGCAGGCGGCGGCGAGATCCGGCGACTGCTCTACGGCCTTTTTGAACGTGATCTTCGGGGCGTTCGGCACAAGTTCGGCGAGCTTGTTCGTGTCGGCGAGCGGATAGTCCATCACGCGGCCCACGTCCTTGATGGCACTCTTGGGGGCCATCTGGCCGAATGTGACGATGTGCGCGACGTGCTCCTGTCCGTACTTCTCGGTGACGTACTCCAGCACCCTGCCGCGGCCTGAGTCGTCGAAGTCCACATCGATGTCGGGCATCGATATTCGGTCGGGGTTCAGAAAGCGTTCGAACAGAAGATCGAACTTCAGGGGATCCACATTCGTGATGCCGAGCGCGTATGCGACGGCCGCGCCCGCCGCGGAGCCGCGTCCGGGTCCCACCCACACGCCCATGTCGCGCGCGGCCTTGATGTAGTCGTGAACGATGAGGAAGTATCCGGGGAATCCCATCTTGCGTATGGTGTCGAGCTCGAACTGGACGCGCTCCTTCTTCTCATTGTCGAGCTCGGCGCCGGGCCAGCGCCTCTTCGCGCCCTCCCACACCAGATGGTCAAGGTAGTCGGCCTCAAACTGTATGCGCCTCTGCGCGGGCTCCTCGAACACATCGTACTTGGGATCGTCCTCCGACCCGAACTCGGCGGGAATCGGAAACTTCGGCATGATCGGCTTGGAGTCGAGCTCGAAAGACTCCACCCGCTCGGCGATCTCCATCGTGCGGGAGAGGAACTCCGGATGCTCCGAGAAGATGCGCGCCATCTCGTCCGCCGGCTTGAACCACTCCTCGCCGGTGTAGATGAGCCGTTTCTCGTCGGACATCTTCTTACCCGTCGAGAGGCACAGCAGCACATCGTGCGAATCGTCGTCCTCCGCGTCGAGGAAATGCACGTCGTTCGTCGCAACCACCGGTATGCCGAGCTTCTTCCCAAGCTCGATCATCCCCCTCGTCACCTCCACCTGCCGCCTGTACAGCTCGCGATGTTCTGTCTGTGCCGACTGCGGGATATTGGTCTTGTTCCCTTTGTGCAGCATCACCTCCAGCGAATAGTTCTCGCCGAAGAGGTCCTTGTACCACTTCGCCACGCGCTCCGCCTCGTCCATTCGGCCCTTGTCTATGGCGTCGGCGACCTCTCCCGCTATACACGCGCTGGAGCAGTGCAGACCCTCGTGGTACTTCTCCAGCAGGGCATGGTCTATTCGCGGTCGGTTGTAGAACCCGTGTATGTGGGCCTCGGAAATGAGGCGCACGAGATTGTGGTAGCCCTTGAGGTTGAGCGCATGCAGGCACAGATGGCGGCGCTCCTCGTTCTTGTCGCGGGAGAGGTAGTCGCCGGTGGACGTGACATACGCCTCGCAGCCGAGGATCGGCTTTATGGTCGGCAGATCGCCGTAGCCCTTCTTCGACCGGCACTCGTCGTAGAACGCCTTGAGGGCGAAGAGGTTTCCGTGGTCGGTGACGGCCAACGCGGGCATCCCCCATTCGCGCGCACGGCGAACGAGGGGCTTTATGCCGCACTGGCCGTCAAGGACGGAATAGGTCGTGTGCAGATGCAGATGGACGAAATCGGCCATGGGCTTCGCCGCCGGCAGTGGCCTACACCGCGTCCATCAAACCGCGGAAGTATCCCACGGAAAGCGGTATCCACGACGGGTCCGCGCCGGGGTTGGCGTCGCTGGACTTGCCGAAGGCGTTCGCGAGCTCGATGCCACACCAGCCGTCATAGCCGGTCTCCTTGAGGGCACGCACGATGCGCACGTAGTCGATCTTCCCCCTGTGGGCGGCGGCGCCCGAGGAGCCGTTGTCGGGCTGGGCGATGTTGCGGAGATGGACGTCGAAGAGTCGCTTCCTGTAGGCGCGGATGGCGTCGGCAGGGTCGAAGCCGTCGGCGAACGTGTACGCAATGTCCATGCATATGCCCATGCGCGGATCGAGGTCCTTCACCATCTCCCACGTGTCGCACGGCGCGCCATAGAGCGCGGGCGAGCCGGTCTTCGGATTGCGGCCGTGGTTGTGGATGGCGCAGCGCATGTCGTATTCTGCGCACAGCTTCGAAGTGAGCTCGCACAGCTCGCGCGACGCGCGGCGCTTACCCCACGCCTTGGAACCGTCCTCCGCGGGCTGCCAGGGGACGCCCACAACCGTCTTCACTCCAAGAGCCGCCGCATAGTCGAACACCTTCTTCGCCTCGTCCGGCGAACCGATGTTCAGCGGCCCGGCGCCGTAGATCGTCACGCCGTGGTCCTTGCACTTGGCGACAAGCTCCTTCAACTCCGCCGGAGTCGCCGTGAGCGGGAAATGCTTGTCCTTGGCACAGAGTCCGTGCACGTCGAACTTCTCCAGCGCGTCGAGCGTCTCGTCGAGCGTGAACCTGTAGTACGTGTAGCCCGCCATGCCGAGCTTGAAGGAGCACGGCTTCTTGCCTGATGCCGCAGCGCAACATTCCGCGGCCTTAACGCCGCCCGCCAGAGAAGCCGCGCCCACCACGGCCCCCATTTTCAAAAAGTCTCTTCTGTTCACTTTTCGCCTGCTTTCCTGAAGTCATGTCCTGCTTGTACTATTCGCCTATTGTCCTCGAACAGCCCCTAGATAGCGGCGAGGAAGGCGGCGGCGACGTTCTCCACGCCCGTGGTGCCGTCGATTTTGCGGAGAATCCCCTTGCCCTCGTAGTAGGCTATGAGAGGCTCCGTCTCGCGGTGATAGACCACAAGACGGTCGGCGACAGTCTCGGGATTGTCGTCCTTGCGCACGACGAGCTTTTCGCCGCACACGTCGCAGACGCCCTCGACCTTAGGCGGAAGGTTCTTCACATGGTATCCAGCCTTGCACTTGGGGCAGGTGCGGCGGCCTGCGATGCGGTCCTGGATGATCGAGTCGGGCACGTCCACGAGGACCGCGCGCGTAACGGGCGCTCCCATGGCGGCGAGAGTCTCGGCCTGCGCGAGATTGCGCGGGAATCCGTCGAGAAGCATCGTCACGTCGCCGGAAGTCTCGGCCACGACATCCTTGATCATGGCGGCGATCAGGGCGTCGGGCACGAGCTTGCCCGCGTCCATGTACGTCTTCGCCTCGCGTCCGGCGTCAGTGCCCTTCGCCACCGCGCCGCGCAGCAGGTCTCCGCTGGAGACGTGCTTGAGTTTTTCGTTGCCGGCGGCGAGCCTACCCGCCACCGTTCCCTTCCCCGATCCCGGGGCACCCAAAAGAATTACTATGTTCATGATTTAGAGATTATACCATATCTCCCGCCCGACGGCAAAGGCCTTTCATACCCTTCAAGGCATGAACCCGATCAGGAGGCGAAAAAGCAGGCCGTGCGGCGGATGCCGGAGACGACGTCGGGAGGCGCGTCGCGGCGGCAGACGTCGCTAGCCCTGGAGCAGCGAGGCGCAAAGGCGCATCCGGGAGGCCAGGCGGACGGCGGCGGCACCGTGCCCGGTATGTCAGCAAGAGGCGCGTCACGCGGAGCGTCCAGCGCCGGAACGGCGGCTAGCAGACCCTGCGTGTAGGGATGGCGGGGCGACGAAAGAACCTCGAGCACCGGGCCCGCCTCCACTATGCGGCCCGCATACATCACGTTCACCGAGTCCATCCGCCCGGCCACGAGACCTAGATTGTGCGTTATGAGCAACACGGCCATACCCGTCTCTACGGCGAGCGAGTCGATCAGCTCCAGCACCTGCTTCTGCGTGGTGACGTCCAGGGCCGTCGTGGGCTCGTCGCATACGAGGACATCCGGCTCTGATGCGAGGGCCATCGCAATCATGCAGCGCTGCTGCTGGCCTCCGGAGAGTCCGCAGGGGTAGGAGCGGGCGGCGCGTTCAGCGTCCGGCAGCCCCGTGCGGGCGAGCAGCTCTATTATGCGGCCGCGGGCGGCGGATCCGCGCCGCGAGGCCGGCAGCGCCTCCGCTATCTGGTCCTCGATGCGCATCACCGGGTTCAGAGACTCGGTTGGATTCTGGAACACGTATGAAATGCGGCCGTTCACGCGCACGTCGCCGGAGACCGATGCGCGGTCCGTCGGCGACAGGCGCGCAAGGGAGAGCGCCGTGAGCGACTTGCCGCAGCCGGACTCGCCAACGAGCGCCACGCGCCCGTGCTCCGGCACCGAAAAACTCACGTCGCGCACCGGCACGGTCTCCTCGCCGCCCACGCGGAAGGCGACACGGAGATGGGAGACTTCGATGGCGTGTCCGTTCATGCTGTTGCTCCTAATAAGTTGGCGGTGATTTTCAGCTGCGGGATTCCTTCGCAGACGGTGGTCGCGAGAGCGCGGGGACGTTCCATGGACCGTGAGCGCGCCAGACGGCGCGGACGCGGGATGCGGTCTCCTCAGGGTCGTCTGCGGCATCCACCCATATGGGAGAGGACTGGTGGCGGAACCAGGTGTCCTGCCGCTTCGCGAACTGGGAAGTGCGGTAGTATATCGCATCCCGGACGCTGCGGCCCGGAACCGACGAAGGCTCGAAGAACTCCTTGTAGCCAATGGCGGCAGAGGCTGTGCGGCTCCATTTGGGATAGGCGGCGCGGAGTCCGGCCACCTCGTCGGCGAGGCCGGAGGCGAACATCTCGTCGATGCGCGCCTTGAGCCGCGCGCGAAGGCGTTCGCGGTCCATGCGCAGAACGGGGTATTCGGGCGGCGGCTTGCTCCAGGGGGCATCCAGGCCGCGCAGGAGCGCCGTGAAGTAGAGTCCCGTCCCGCCCACCACCACCACAGGCATGGAGGCTGGCAGCGACGCGCCCCACGAAACGGCGCGCCTTAGCCATTCGCCGGAGGAGAACTCCTCGGACGGCGGCACGAGGTCCACGCCGCCCATTCGGAACTCCGCGCGCTCGGCCGGCGGCGGCTTGGCGGTCCCGATGTCCATGCCGGAATAGACGAGCATCGAATCGGCGGACAGTATGGCGGCGCCCATTTCGCGGGCGAGCAGCGCGGCCACGGCCGACTTGCCGGTGCCGGTGGCGCCGGCGAGAAGGAATACCGGCGTCATGCCCCGGCCGCTTCCTCCGGGGCGGCGGAAGTTTCGCTCTTCTTCTGCGGAAGGAGGGAAAGCAGTATCAGAAGCCCGGCGGAGACGGAGATGAACGTGTCGGCGAGGTTGAAGCACGGGAAATGATGCGGGCCCCAGTGGAAGTCCAGCATGTCGATCACGTAGCCGAGATATAGACGGTCAACCAGATTCCCGAGTATGCCGGCGTATAGGAGTATCTCGGCGAGAGTCCCCCAGGCGCCGGGCGGGAATACCGAGCGGCGTTTCCACACGAGAAATGCGAGAGCCACAAGTCCGAAGGCGGCAAGAGGCCACACCTGGCCCTGGAAAAGCCCCCATGCACAGCCACGGTTCTCGACGTATGCCAGCTGGAAGAGGTTCTCTATGACTGTGCGGGGAGGTTCGTTCTTGAGATAGAAGCACGCCGCCGACTTGGCGATCTGGTCGGCCAGAAGAAGATTCACCACGGCGGCGAAGGTCAGAACGAAACGCTTCATCAACTCATTTCCAGGTCAGTCTGGCATTCCATGCAGGTGTGGACGAAAGGCAGATTCTGGAGCCGCGCCTTGCGGATGAGCTGACCGCAGTTCTCGCAGACGCCGTATGTGCCGTCGGCGATCCGGGCGAGCGCCTCGTCGATTTTCTGGATGATGCGGTTCTGCGAATCGACCTGGCTGAGGTTCTGGAGGCGGAGGAACGCGTCGCTGCCGTCCTCGTCCTCGCCGCCGCGCTCCTCGGTCTGCTCCAACGCGATGTCGCGGAGGCTGGCCGACTTTCCAAGCGCCGCCTGACGCAGTTGGAGAAGCGACTTCTTGAACTGCGCCAGATCCGATGCTGGGAACTTCTGCGTGTTCTTGCCCTTCACGCGCGTGTCCGGACGGCGGGAGAGCTTGATGTCAGAAGACACATTGCTACGCGCCTCGGACTCCGCGCGCTGCGCCCGCTTCATCTCCTCGGCAAAGGAGAATGCGAAGTCCTGGTTGGAAGTGACAGGCTCCTGCTTCGGGAGCACGGGCTTCTTCGGAGCGACTTTCGGCGGCATGGGCTTCTTCTGCGGAACGAGCTTCTTAGGCGGAGCTTTCGCGGGGGCCTTGACCGGCGCAGGCTTCTTGGCAGGAACAGGCTTTTTCGCAGGAGCGGGCTTCTTGGCAGGAGCGGGTTTCTTCACAGGAGCTTTGGACGGGGCGGACTTCTTCGCCGGAGCCGGTTTCTTTGCGGGGGCCTGCTTCTTCGCAGGAGCGGGCTTCTTCGCAGGAGCCTTGGCGGGAGCTGGCTTTTTAGCAGGAGCCGACTTCTTCGCAGGTTGCTTCTTTGTGCTCATTTGCTGGTCCTTTCTGCCGGCATCATGCGACGACGGCGGAATCGCCCTTCACCCATTCGCGAAGCGAATCTGAAAGGGGTTCGATGGAGAGTACTGTGGCGGAGGAGACGGAGCCCTCGGAGTCTGTGAGCTCCACAACGTCTCCGGACTTCTTTCCGAGCAGGTTCTGGGCGAGGCGCGTCTTGTTGGAGATCACGCCCAGCTCGAGGTCGTTGTCCCATTCACCGAGGATCGTGTAGCGCTTCGTCTCGCCCGACGGCGTCTGGAGAGAGACGGTCGTGCCGGCGCGCACCTGGTCGGTGGCGACGTCCGAGAAGTCGACGGGCTTGACGGCGTTGAGCTCCTCCTGCATGACGGTCTGCTTCTGTATAAGCACACGCTCCTGGTCCTTGGCGCTCTGGTACTCGAAGTTTTCGCTGAGGTCGCCGTAGCCGCGGGCGAACTCGATGTCGCGCGCGTTCTTGGGGATGTCGACGGTGACGAGCTTCTGGTATGCGGCCTTGCGCTCGGCGTAGCTGCGCAGCGAGGTGACGCGCTCCTCCTTCTTCTGCTCCTCCCTGGCCACTATGCGCCCGGCGAGCTCCGGCACGCACTTCGTCATGCGCACGACGATGATGTGGTGGGTCGAGGGGTCCCACGCTATGGAGGCCTGGAAGCGGTCGAACACGAGCGCCTGGTCCGCGGAGGGCGCGGGCTTCGAGGAGTCAGCCAGCTGGGCGAAGATGTCGCGCAGCCAGTTCTCGTCCGCGAAGAGGCGGCGTATCACGTTCTGCATGCGCAGAGTCTCGCCCGACTGGCGGCCTTCGCCTAGGGCGATCGCGTGCGTGAGTATCACGACGAGCTTCGGCAGGAGCGTCCAGTGCGCAAACGTCTTCCACCTGCCGAGGATGAAGGTCACGAGCGTGGCGGGCGCGTTCGGGCGCTGCAGGAGCGCGGCGACCGCGTCTTCGCAGTGGACCTCGTCGGTCTCGACCTTGTCGCCCTTCTCGTCACGCGGGTGGACGTCGTCCTTGAAGAAGGTGAGCGTCTCGGAGAGGAGCGAGAAGCACATGTCGGGAAGCTTCTCGAACAGGCGCGCCTTCACGGAGACGTCGTCGGCGACGAGGAACTTCACGAGCGCCGCGGTGTCGCGCGCGGGAAGGCTGCGCGCGGCGGCCAGGTAGCAGTCGTTCTCAAGAAGATATGCGCGGGCCTTGGCGACGAGGCCCATGGGCGAGCCGTCGGGCTTCTTCGCGTCGAGCTTAAGCTCCTCCACGCAGAAGACTATGCGGCAGTAGAGGGCGTCGTCGACGCCGCGCGCGCCCTTCATCGCGAATGCAAGGCGCGAAGCGAGCTTGTCGCGCGACGCCTCGTCCAGCTCCGCCATGCGTCCGGAGCCCTGAAGCTCGCGCACGGAGGAGAGAATGCTCTTGGGGTCGGTTATGTGCACGAACGCCGTGAACCAGCTCTCGCCGTACGTCTCCGCCGTCTCCTTCAGGTGGAGGGGCTCGGCGCGGCGGGTGGGGATCTCGACGCACTTGTCCTTGCGAAGGTCGAGGCGGGCGCGGTCCCAGAAGGCCTTCCAGTTCGCGCTCTTCACAAAGCCGTTCTGGACGCACACGTCCTCGAGCTTCACGAGAGTCATGTCGCCGTAGCTCTTGAGCATCTCCTTGACGAACTCGCCCGGCCTGTCCTTGAGCATCTGCGCGACCGATTCTGGGTTCGTCTTGTTCTTGACGAGTATGTGGTCTTCGGGCGCGGGCACAAGCGACTCGCATGCGGCGTCGAAGGTGAACTGATGTCCCCTGCGGGAGCGGAAGTCGACTACGACGCGGCGGTAGAAGCCGTCCAGCCGCGCCACCTCTCCGAGGCCCCAGGCGGCGCTGAGAACGAGGGCCTTGGGACGAGAGAAGTAGAGAAGGCGCACGATTCGGGCTACAGAATCCGCAAACGGGCGCACGCCGAAGCCCACGGAGTCCGCTATGGCCAGAAGGAGGCGGTCCTTGGCGGCCTTTTTGAGCTGCTCCTTCACGGCCGAGCCATGGATTTTCTTCTCCACGGCGGCACCGTGCGCCTGCAGAACGCCGAGCGCCCCCATGAAATCCTGCGCCTCGCAGAGCGCAGTGAAGAGCGCGGGCGCGAACTCCTCCACCTTGGCGGGCGGCATGTCCGCCAAAAGCGCCATCATCTCCTCCACCTGATACGGAGGCTGCTGAATCAATTCGCGGAAACGCGCTTCGCTTTCTTCGAGCGTCTTCTTGTCCATGAGTGCCTTCCTGTTGGAAAATTGGAATGATGGATTATACCATTTCCCGCGGGGAAAGGCAATCCACCACCGAGAAAAAATCCAATCTTGGACTACTTTGTCAGATTGTATGATTGTGAGGTTGTATGATTGTGGGATTGTATGATTGTGGGATTGTATGATTGTTAGATTGTATGATTCTACCAATCTCACAATCCTACAATCTCAGAATCACCCAATCACCCAATCTCTCAATCTCACAATCTCACAATCACCCAATCTCACAATCTCTCAATCTCACAATCTCACAATCACCCAATCTCACAATCTCTCAATCTCACAATCCCTTCGCGAAGCCCTTCAGCAGCACCTTCTTGCGGTCGGTGTCCGACTTCGCCTTCCACATTTGACCGTAGTCCGACCCCTCATGCTCGACGCTCCAGCAAGTCGCCTCGCGGAACGCATGATACGTCCAGTCCCAGCCATACTCCTCGAAGAGCGAGATGAGGTCGTCGAGATACTGCGCCGCGCCTTCCGCCCATGTCGCGGCGGAGAACTCGCCCACGTATATCCGGCAGCCATGCTCCTTCTGGAACTTCAAGACCGGCGCAAGAATCTTGCGCAAGTACTCCTTGTCGATCGCCGGGGTCTTGTCCGTCGCAGGACGCGGATAGCGCAAGCGGTTCTGCCGCCCCGCACCTATACGCTGATGCGTGTAGGCCAGCGGCTGGTAGACATGCACCTGGTATATCACATCGGTCATGTCCAGCGCGTTCATGTAGTGATAAGGCCCCGGAGAACAACAGCCGTTGGACTCCAAGACGATTGGCGTCACCGGGTCGATCTTCCTTATCTCTCGCGCTATCTGCTCCTGCATGCCGAAGTAGCCGTATCTCTGTGGTCTTTTCTGATCGGGCTCGTTCACGATGTCGTATCCGTAGATCACGTCTTCGTTCCCCTTCAGACGCGCGGCGATCTTCTTCCATTCGTCACGGAACACGCCGAAAAGCTCCTCGTCGTCCAGAATCGACGCCCTGGGCCCCTTCGCCACCTTCTGGCCGCGGGGGAACATGTGCATGTCGACGACGACCATCATCCCGTATTTCCGCGCCCATCCCAGGACGTTCGCGGCTAGATAGTCGAGATGCACGGCGGCGTCGCGGCGGAACTTCGCAATCGACTCGGCCGTCGTCGCCTTCTCCTTGTCGTATCCCTTCTCGTAGATCGGAATGAACTGATACCGCATCAGGCGCCCGCCCCACGAGGCGAGGTCCGCGACGTCCTGCTCCTTGAGGTCGGGCCTTATCATCGCGCCCCTGAGCGCCGGGCGCTTCGCGACGAGTTCGGAGTACTTCGCCTTCAACCCCACGTTCTTCTGCGGGTAGAGCGCCCGATCCGCCGAAATGCGGAGCGTGGAAAGATCGAAGGACATCTCGCCGCTCGCAGACTCCAATCCGAGACAGAGGTCGCCATAATCCGCCTCAATTCCATACAGCGGCACGATCATAGTGAACTCCCCGTCGAAATCACCTCCTTCGCACGTGAAACTCACGCCCGGATACTTCATCTCCCCGCTGAACTCGTCCTTGAACATCAGCATGAACTTAGGCCCGAGCCAGTGGTAGCGCATCGGCGGGCGGACGATATTTCGTCCGCGCACCTTCATCGTCAGGTGGAGCTCCTTCCCCAAATACGGGCGCAGATGGAACTTCGCCGTGGCCTTGTTGCTCGCCTTGGACGCGGCTGGCGGCACCGAGACCGTCAGGATGTCGCCCTCCAACCGCGCCGTCTTCGGCAACCGCCACGGCCCCAGCTCGACGCCAGTGTTTTTCGCCGCGGCGGCAGGATCGGCCATTCGGGCCGCGAACGCGCAATTCGCGGCGGCTAGGACAATGGTTGCAATGATTACTTTCATTTGGATTATTTTCTTGTATGTCAATGTTGCCAATGTGGAATTGCTGCCAATTCCAATGTTGCCAATGTGTTAATTTTTCCTGGCGCGTTTCCCTTCCTTCACAAGCACCCAATATCGCAGCAGGAAGATCATCGTCGCCATGTTGAAGAGCCCGCGGATGAGAGGGTACCACTCCTTCCAGCCCTCCGGGGTGAAGAAATGCTGAAGCCCACCGTAGAAGCTCTGTGAAATCGCATACGGGAAACGCCCGAAGATATGCGTGACCATGTAGGCGAAAAGCGCGTTCTGTCCGAAGAGGAGAAGAATGCCCATTCCCCTTCTGAAGCGCCAGATGTCGGTGAGCGCGTACAGGGCCGCCCAGGCCAAGGCTGAATACCCCATCGACTGCGCGGTGAACGTGAAGGTGGCGATCGACTTGATGCGGGGGATCCACGGCTGCAGGGTGAATCCCGCGGCCAACAGCCCCGCACCGAAGAGCGCGACCATTCCCGCCTTGCGCCACGGTGAAAGTCCACCGATGAAAATCTGCGTGCAGAACATTCCACAGAGCGTCATCGCGCCGAACATCATGGAGCTGAGGATCCACGTGTAACCGTACTTCATCAGCATCTTCACGGCCGCCGCATCCTCTGGATACACGCATCTGAAGATTTTCATCTCCACGGCGTACGCGAAATTCCCCCTCAACGAGTAGTCGCCGAGAAAGTGGAGCAGCAGCGCATACACGACCGCGAGGACTGCCGCAGTAGCGGGCACCAGCCAGCGTCTGCGGAAAGACATAACGAAAGCCGCGACAAGATAGCCCACGGCGATGGCCTGAAGGGTGTTGCTGAAAAACCTTATCTCCATCAGGTTGTAGCTGAGGAGACCGCCCTGCACGCACATCCCGCAGATCCACAGCAGCCCAACACGCCCGGCCACATGTTTCCAGAACGCCTTCTTGCCCTGCGCAAGACGCTTCTCAAGGGCCAGCGGCACCGCCGCGCCGCAGATGAAGATGAACAGCGGCATGATTATGTCCCAGAATGAAAACCCCTCCCACGGGGCATGATGACCGATGTGGTAGGCGCCCCATTCCGCGAGCCCGACGTGATTGCAGACGAATATCATCAAGCCCGCGATCCCGCCGGTCAAAAGGAACATGTCTATTCCGCGAAGAACGTCGAGCGAGAAAAGGCGCTCGTTCCTAGGCGTGGAAGTCTCGCCCGCAGTTCTTTCCATTTCAGTTTTCATCTGCTGAACCCCTTGTCTATACCTTGGTTTAATGTTGCCAATGTGGAAATGTTGCCAATGTGGAAATGTTGCCAATTCCAATGTTGCCAATTCCAATACTTATTAAAATTGGAGATTGGGTATTGGCAACACTGGCAACATTGGCAACACTTTACTTGATGTCGATTGTGAAACCGCGCGGACGGCGAAGGAATATCCCGTTGCGACGCACCTTCACGAACTTCTCCAGACCGCCCTCTACGACTATGCGGCCCTCGCCGAAATTCCCCTCGACCGACGAACACTTTACGAGCGGTATCGTCCCGGCGGACTTGAGATCGATGCCCGTGACGTCCACCACGAGCCGCGCTGTGTCCGAGACGACGAGCCTGCCCGCAACCGTTATCGGCGTGACGCCTCCAGCATCGGGCGTGAACTTGAGGACGGCCGTCTCCGCACCGCCCTCCACAAACGCCGCCTCGTTGCTCAGCACCATGTTGCGCCCCACCGTGAACTGCGACGCCCTCGACCCCACCACAGAGACGACGCCCGTCCCCTCCGAGCCGACGACGAGATCGCGCCCAAGCGAGACGCTGCCGCCCGAAACCTCGAAAAGCCCTTCGCCGTCGTGAACGTCGAAAGGATAACCGTATGTCCTGCATCCCTGCTTCTCGCCATCGGCCATGATGCGAACCGAATTCGTTGATACGCCGCCGATCCACACGTTGTTCGAGATCGCGCAGTAGCCCCCGCCGACCCTGAACTCGCCCTTGCCGCCGCCGACGCCCACCGCGAAGCCGATTCTCTCCTGATAAGCCGGGAAACTCGCAAGCCTGGTACCGCTCCGCAGAACGCCGCCCGTCATCACGAGCGAGCCATCACCGCACGGCGCCACGCCCACGAAAAGATGCCCGCATTCGTTGGTGAAGGAACCAGTCCCGGAAATCGTCATGCGTCCGACATACGGCCTGCCCGACGCCGGAGGATGCAGCGTGCCGCCGTAGCCCAGAATCGTGCCGTTCGGGGCCGAATTCGGTCTCGCCCAACCCCATGTGGCATGCACCGCGCCATCGCCGCTGATAGCCATCGCGCCATTGGAGAGCTCGACCGTCCCCACCACCGCATTGTCAGATGCATCGCTGCCGTTAGTGTCAGAGACTCCCCCCGAGTTTCCGACAAGCAGACCACGTGCCCCGGCCCTGAAATAGCCGTTGGTCTGGCAGAGACGGCCCGTCCCCTTGCTTGAACCGACATAGCAGGAGTCAGTTCCCAACGAACCCGATGCACCCCACAGAAACGAGGTGTCCCTGCCCGCTCCAAGTCCGCCGATTGTTAGGAAGAACAAATTATGACCAGTCCAGGTGACATCGTCCAACGCGGCGAAGGTCATCTTCTCATTGTCATATCTCGGCGCGACCGTCACCCGCACGCCGCCGCTTCGGTGGACGACGTTCCACTGCGCAGACTGCGAGAACGTCGTATCGCCGGAGAACATGAATTGATGCGTCTCGGTGTATTCTATCAGCCTAAACACGCCGCCGGAGAAGTCGAACTTCGCGCTCCGCTGGTTTATGATGCTGTTCCAATACTTCGACGGAAGGGAAATACTGCCGCTCGTCATCCGAAGCGTCGTGCCCTTGTTGAGCAGAAGGGCGTGATCGGCGCCGGATGCGCGGTCTGACAGCACCAGCTCGCCGCCATTCTCGACGAGCATCTCCGCGCCCGCGCCGCTGAGAACCATGATGCCGTATGAATTCGTGAGCGTCGCATATCCGCCATCCACTACAAAGCGCCCGTTCGTGACCTTGATGAGCTGGTCGTGCTTCACCGTGCATGTCGCCATGTCGTAGATGAACTTGCCGCCAGACGGCACGACGATCTCGCCACCCTTGTTCACTTCTATCCTCGTGTGCTCAGTGAAATTGGCCTCGCCCGCCACCGAGAGCGTCGCCTTCGCCTCGAGCTCAGTCCCCACCACGATCTTCGCAGGCTTCGTCTCCGCGCCCGTCATGCGCACCGTGTAGCCGCTCGCGCCCTGCGCAATGATGCGAGCTTCGTCGTCCGCACCCGGCACCCCCGCCGGGATCCAGTTCGCGGCCACGTTCCAGTCGCCGTCCGCAGGGCTCGCCCACCAGCTCACCCCTGCCTCGGGCCCGTTGGAGATCGTGACCGTGCCGTTCTGCACCCAGCCCGTCGAATAGTCGTCGGCGGACAGCGGAAGCCCGCCGCGAACGCCTCTCGCGAACGTGACGACCTGTCCGGCCGCAAGCACCACCGTTCCGCCCTGATCGACCGTCAGGCGCGTCGTTGACGCAAACGGTGCCTCGGTGCATTCGCTCAGGTCTAACGTCGCGCCGTCGCGCACGATCACCTCGGAAAGCGCGGAGAACACCGTCGTCCCGGTCAGCTTGAACATGCCCCCCTTCAATTCCAGCTTCCCGGGCATCGTGCTGGCGGAATTGGCAAGCTTGTAGGTGTATGCGCCCTGCGGATCATACACAATCGAAAGGTTCCGCCCGAACTTCGCGCCAGAGACGGCATCCGCCGAAGCCCTCATCGTGAGGGTGCTACTACCGGATGCCGGCCCCGCGACTGCTGGATGGCGCGTCCCGGGACATTCAATTCGATTGCACACCACATCAGAGCCGTTTATGTAAATGGTGCCATCGGACGAATACTGGTCATCAGGAAGCGTCACCACCGTCTGCGAACCTAGCGAAGGCGAGCTGTCAAAGCCCAGATACGCATACCTGAAATAGACTGCGGAAATGTCGTTCTCGGGATATTTCAGGTAAACTGCATTTTTGGCATACGCAGCATGATTGACACGAAAAGTCTTCAAGGTCACCTTGCCGTTGTAGTTGACTGTGGTGCCCTGTCCACCCGAACCCAGACTATTGTCAATCTCCGCGTTCGGGCCGTACACCTCATCGTTGAACGTAGTGATCTCCTTTGTGCTCTCGTATCTTACAGGCCATTGCAAACGCACGGAGCCGTTGTCGTCGATCGTCACCTTTTTGTTGAATGTCAGCGCCCGCGAGGCGTTCACCCTGCAGTATTTGGTGAACCGCACCGGCACGTTCACGACCACCTTCGGACCACGGTTCGCGGCCGTGGTCGAATCGCCGTTGTCCCAGACGAGGACATAGCTCGAAGCGCTGGACGAGACGATGTTCATGCTCTTGCCGGTGAACGTCACCTGGCCGCAGCTGCCCACGCCGATGTCCTTGTAGGCGAATTGGATCTTCGCGAGGGAGAAGTCGTCGGCGATGTCGTTCTCGATCGTGATGGGGTTGCCGTCGGTCGTGTCGATGTAGATCGTGTCGCCGTTGCCGCTCACAGGCGCGTTGTCCGCCCAGTTGGCGTCGGAGAGTTTGCCGCTCCCGCCCTGCCATGTGCAGACGTTTCCGGCGAAAAGCGCCGCCGTTGAAACACAGCACATCAAAAAAGCCACACTTTTTGTCATCGTCATCACTTTACCTCCAAACAGGGAAACGGGCGAACTCGCCCCCCCTGCATTTTGATTGTTGTCATGCAATTTCATCGATGTTCCCTCCTGGGGCCATTGTCGTCCAAGGACACAACACCCCCCATCCGAAAGCGTCAATATGATACCACATCCCACCGACACAGACAAGTCCGCCGACTGATGCAACCGGTTCAGTGTTCATCCGGGAACACGCCGGACTGCGGCTGTATGGTGTTGTCCAAGACGAAGCTCCGCTCCGCCACCGTCATGCCCGACGCATCGGACAGCGCGCAGCGCACCTCCGCTCCCGTCGTTCCCGTCTTGTTGAAGAGGCACGTCACCTTGAGAAGGCCGGTCTTGCCGTTCAGCGCGCCGCCGGGGATGGAGAGCGTCACGCCGTCGCGGCCGCCCTCGCCCGCGCGCCCGGCGCGCACCGGGCTCTCGCGACCCGTGTCCGCCGCCGTGAGCACGTGCAGAAAGCGTGTCTCCTTCACGCCGACGGGCGCCGACACCTCTAGCCTCCACTTCCCGAAGTAGGTTCCCACGCCGATCCTCTTGGCTGACTCCTCGGCAGACTTCTTGAAATTCGCGTCCATCTCCCAGTTCTTGCCGGAGGCCCAGTATTCGCGCCCCGGCCCGCCCACCTTCGCAAGCGTGGCGTCCGCCGGAAGCAGCGTCTCGCAGAAGAGCCGACCCCTACCGCAGTCGGCGCGCATCGTCCTGCCGTCTACCGACGGCTCGTTCTCCGTGTGCAGGAGCCACTGCCTGAGGTACGACGGATCGGCGGCGTCCACGCGGTCGTACACGACGAAGTAGTCGGGCTGTACGTGGATAAACTGACGCACCACCGCGGTCGCCTTGCGCTGGTACACGGGCGCGGCGTCGGACGCAATGTAGGAGAACAAGGGATTGGTCGCGAACGCAAGGACCTTCGCGGCGCCGCCCACCTGCCCGCCATGGCCGATCTTCGCCTCCGGCTCGTCGCTCGCGCGCCCCCAGTGCGCCGGCATGGGCTCTCCCGGCTTGTGGACCAGGACGCAGTTGTGCGCCACCGTCTGGGCGTAGTAGTAGCGAAGCTGCGTGTCCGTCTCCACCGCCCTGGTGCCGGAATCAAGGGCGAGGAAGTCATTCTTGAAGATGACAAAATTGTTCTCGTCGAAGTGCTTGTGCACGGCCGTCTTCGAACCCGCCGTGAAGAGGCAGTACGTTGAGTCCGGACGCCTGCCGCTGCGCATGAAGATCTGCCCCAGGAATTCGAAATGGCGTGCCTTGGGCTGGCGGACGTCCAGCTCCTCCTCCGTGAACGGCTTGACGCCATGGCTGGAGGGCAGCAGGAAAGGATACATCGGCCAGTCCGCGCCGACATTCCTGTTCGGGGCGTATCCCTGAAGGGTCGCCGCGAGGCGCGCGGAATCAGGGTCGGCCTCGCGGAAAAACAACGCGTACTGGAGCGCGTGCTCGTAGAGGCTGCCGGCGGGAAGGAAGTTCTGCGTGTGCTGCCCGTCGCCGAATCCATAGCAGAACTGGCGCCCCGGCTTGTCCGTAGGGATGGAATTCCACCACACCCAGTTCATGAAGAGACCGAGATGGGGATAGTTCTTCGCCAGGTTCTCGCCCGTGGCGGACTGCCATGTGTGGAAAAAGTTGAAATGCGCCCACGGGTACGCGCCCATGGAATACCCCGGTACGCCCACGGAAAGTCCCCCGTCGTCGCCCGCGCTCTTGTCGCGGTACTCGACCATCTCCATGGATCCCGCGCGGCCCGTCTTGATGAGCTTCAGCGCCAGTTCGTCGCAGATGCCGTCTCCATACGCCGCAAGGCCAGCATACCACGGCAGCGCCTGCGTCCCGTACCATCCAGACGGCGGACGTCCGTAGTTGAGGCGCTTGACGAACGGCTTGTCCTTGCCGGGCTGCACGTCGTCCACATGCTTTAGAAGCGGCACCACTATCGCCTTGCGCTCGTCGTCCGACAACCCCTCGTATATCCAGTCGTACGCGCAGATCGCCAGGATTCTCCCATGCGAATACCAGTGTACCGCCCGGCGGTTGCGGTATGCGGCGTGATATGCGTCTATGCTCACGCGCAACATCTCCTTCGCCTTGTCGATATACGTTTGATCGCCCGTCATGCGCCACGCGAACGCGCACTTCGCCGCCTCCTTTCCCCATTCCCTTACGGGCTTGATCGGCGTGGACGGCAACGAGTCCACCGGCCCGAAATCGCTACAGACCGGCTTCGCCGGATATTTCTTGCAGTCGGCCAGAAGCTTCGCGTACGCCTCCGCACACTCCTGCGAGAGGGCATGCTCCTTCACCGAAGGCCACGTGTCGCGGTTGAAGAACAACCTCGGGTGGTCGCGGCGTATCTTCGCGAGCCAGGCGTCGTCCGCGCCGAAGACGGCCGCCGCGCACAGGGCGAGCGCCGCCATGGTGATGTGTTTTGCAGTGGTCGTCATCTCCATGCTCCTTGCCTCAATCCTCAAGCACCTTCTCGCCGCCTCTGACGAGGAAAGGCCTCTCTAGTCCGTCCAAGAGATACTCCCTCAGTACCACAAAGACAGGCTCGATCAGCTCGTCGAAGGTGTATTTCCTCGTAGGCTTCACGCGGGGTGGCTTGTCTGGCCTGTCGTAGGAGACGCTGCATTCGAGCGTGAGCGCCACCGCGCCGGAGGCGAGCGAAAGCACGTTGTTGAGATTTATGCCCGGCTTGCTCGGCGCGTCCTTCTCAGGCGGAAGCGGAGGCTGCGGGGCGATTCCCGCGGCATGGAGAGCCTGGTTGCAGCGGTATCGTATGGCGCGGCCGCGGGCGAGTTTCTCGGGGTAGTCTATCGCGGTGGGCGCGAGCACCGTAGGGCGATGCTCGAACGAGTGCCCGTTCAGCAGCGCGTCCACGCGCCAGCGGGCGGCGAGCTTCAGGAGCGCCCGGGCCTCGGCGGTGCGGATGTCGCCAGGCGCGGCGTCGTGCATGATGTTGTAGCCGTCGGCGTTAGGATAGCCGCCAGGGTAGGACACCCGGTCGAGCGGAAGCGGGAACCACGCCTTGCTGCCGCGCCAGCCGATCCGCGAGCCATCCTTCCATGTGCCCTGCGAGACGTGCCGGAACGTGTTCCAGTCGACGCCACGCAGGTGATCTGGCGAAATGGCGCGTCCGTCCATGTTCACACACGGAACCACAATGAAGCGGTACTGCGCGATCAGCGACAGAAGCTCGTCGTGGCGACGGCCCCGGAAGTCCGCGCCGGTCTCGAGCGCCTGCACTAAATTGACGGCCCCGGCCACGGTCTCCGGCTCGGCGCCGTGCACGCCTGCGAGGAAGAGGAACGTCTGCTTGCCGCCAGCCGGTCGCCCGGTGTAGTTGCGGTAGGTGGTGGACCCCTGCCCGGCCGACCAGTTGGTCTGCGGCGGCGGTTCGCTGAAGTCCCCGTAGAAGAGCGCATGAACCGGATAGCCGAGCGGCGTATGGCAGATCACCTCCTTGCGGGAGCACTTCTTGGCGCTCTCGCAGAGCTCGATGATCTCGGCCGGCCTCACCCGCCAGAAGTCCGGGCGCGGCTCGAGCCCCTCCACCTTCATGGGCGGGAAGCGCGTCGGGCTTATGCCCGGCGCGGCATTGTCTCCGCCTGAAGCGCACCCTGCGGCCGCGGCCGCCGACGACGCCAGAATGAAACCTCTTCTGCTTAATTTCACAGCCATGCGGAACCTCCCGTCACTTGACCGTACATTGCAAGGCCTCGCCATACTTCAGACTTTGACGATTCGGCCCGCGACGTTCCATGCGGCGAATTCCCGTATCAAAGGCTTCGCCGCCGCTTCCGTAGCGGTGAAGCGCAGCTTCGCCACAACGGCCGGTTCGAACATCTGTATGCGCTTGTGGCCCACGCTCGTTCCGTCGCAGAGCGTCTTCCAGCCGGCGCCAGGCACGAGGCCCTCCACCTTGTAGGCACGCACGCGTTGACCTTCGCGGATGTCCTCGGAGACGGACATCTGATTCACCGGCCCGGGCGCTGGAAGAGCCATCTCAACGGAATCGCCTTCGCCTGAGACGACGGCGAGCGGGTTGGCGAACCTCGCCCGGATGTTCTTGCCGAAGCGGACATAGTAGCCGAAGTCCTCCTCGGGCACCAGGCCGTCCGCGTTGATGTTCGCATTGAGCAGCATGTTGCAGTTGCGCCCCACCGAGGTGTAGTACTTGTCCACAAGCTCGTCGTCGGTCCAGTAGCGCCAGCCGCGGTTCGGCTCGTTCTCGGGCGTCCAGAACCAGCGGTGGAACCGCAATGGCAGATCACATTCGCCGGGCATCCACTTGGAACCGTCGGGATGGCCAGGGAACTTGCTTTCCTTCACTCCGTCGGACTGCGTGATCCGGCCGCCGGTGGACCAGCACGGATACGGCGCCACCCCGCGCTCGTTCCCCACCCACCTGATGAGGTTCTTCATGTGACCAGGCCCCTGGAAGAGAATGGCGTTGGGCTGGTACTTGGCCACAAGTCGCTCCACGTCGGGTCCGCCCTGCGACACGGGGAGGACGCCTCCGTCGTACCACAGTTCGAAGAACTCGCCGTAGTTCCGCCACAGTTCCTCCAGATAGCCCTCGATCACCTTCGACTTCGCCTTCTGCATCGCCATGTCAATAGAGCCGTCCGCCCTCTTCACGGGATACTTGGACGCGAGATACTTGCCGCCTCGGGCGTATGCGTAGAGTCCGGGCTTCATGCCGTACCGCCGGGCGGACGCCATGAAATCGCGCACGATGTCCCCCTTCCCGCCGCGCCACGGGCTTTGCTTCAGCCCGTACGGGAAGAGGTCGCTCTGCCACTGCATGAAACCACTGCCATGGTAGGCCACGAACACTACATACTTCGCGCCCATGGCCTTGGCGGCCTCCATCCACTGGTCGGTGTCGAGCTTCGCCGGATTGTAGATGCGCGGGTCTAGGATGTCCTGGCAGTGTTCGGTGTTCACGTTCTTGCCGCGCGGCTGGAAGATCGGGATGTCCATGTGGAAGAACATTCCCAGCTCCTGGTCGCTCCACAAGACCTGCTGCGGCGTAGGCTTCACAAGCGAAGGCGCCACGCCGCCGAAAAGCGGCCGGACGCCCGAAGATGCGCCGAACGCGGCGGAGGACAGTAGAAATGCTCTACGAGATGTTTTCATGATAATGCGCTCCATTTTGCGAGTCTGTCGCCATTGGCCTCATCGCCAACATTATACCATACTCTTAATGCACCATGGTACATAAAGTTGAAAAGACGGCGTTGGCGCGCAGATGACGGATCGCCCGCGCAGCGTCCTCGCGCGGCGCATCGTAGATGTTCCGCCCCTTCCTGCGCGGGATGCGGTAGTGGAGCACGGCAACCCAACGCCCCGACTTCAGAATCGGCAGGCTCTCGCGGCAGACATATCTCCGAAGATCCGAGACTCATGGGGAAAAGTCACACATACAACCGCCCGGAATATGTGGGGCCAGACCCTGTGGGCACGGGGGTCATATGGGGTCAGGGTCATATGGGGTCAGACCCTGGCGATGGTCCGATACACGTTGAAGCGGTAGCGAACGCCCGCCGCGCTCGTCGTCGCCCCGTCGAGCGAGCCGCGCCGTAGAAGCTCCGCCTTGACGCCAGCGTCACCGCCTTCCGCCCCCGGCGGCATCGCCATCCGCCCGAGCTCGAGCGCAAGCGTCTCGGTCTCGGCGGCGTCGAGTTCGCGGAAGTCCGCATTCGGCGCAAGCGCCCCGCGCACGCGGAAGCACGGCCGCCGCCCAGCCATGACATGCACGTCACTCGCCTCAAGCTCCTCGCACGCCGCGAAAAGCGATTCCAATGCCTTGCTCATTTCTTCTCCTTCTGCGAACGACGGCACCAGCTGAAGATGCCATTGCCGACCCCCATGTTCTTGTATACCTTGTCGTAGACGTCAAGGTTTGGCTCAAGGCACTCGTAGGAGTGCGACGCGATGTAGGCAGACCAATAGAGGGTCTTTTGCTTGTCTTCGTCGGAAACGCCTTCAAGCGCCAACTGCTCGTAAAGCTTCTCCGCCGTCTTACGAACCGCCTCCTTTTGAGCCGCAGCAATTTCCTGCGCAACAAGCATGTTACTTTCCCAAATGCGGCCGTCGGCGGCTGTTGATTCATTCAACTGCCCACTCTTGATAAGATTTACATTCGCCTCGTTTTGACGCGTTATCTCGTCTCGAAGTTCGTCGAGAGCCTTTTCAAACATAGCCGCCTGTTCTGCGTTCAGATTCAGTTTGGCAATGGCCTCCTGACGTCTCTGGGCTTGGAACGCACGGTCCTTCTCGGCCTCCTTGAGAAACTCCGCCGCCAGCGCCTCGGGGTTGTTCTTGAACATGTCGAGGTAGCGCGGAAAAGGATTGTCGTCATTCTTCTGCTGCTCAGCCTGTGCCTCTTGCACGGGCTTTTTCTCTGGCTTCACCACCTCGGCCACTGGTTCGCGGCGCTTTTCGGCACGAGCCTCGGTCTTGCGCCGAGGCTTGGCGGCGGCATCGGCGGCGAGGGGTTTCGCCGTCCTACCATTTGGCGTGCGCTTCACACCCGCCCTACCATCATCGCGACGTGCGGCTGCGTCTGTCTGGGCGGGCAGATCCCTGCCCGCCGCGCCTCCCCACGTCCGCGTCGCGAACCATCCCACCGCAGCTCCGACGGCGAGCAATCCTGCAAACAAGAATATCTTTTTCATCTTACACCTTTCTCTATGCCTTGAAAGCCCTTTTATTCTACCATATCCCTGCCACAGATGGCAATCACAACTTGGTCGGAAAAGGTCTCGGGGGCGGACGCCCTCTGGTTGCGCCCACCCCCGTCCAGCCGACACGAAATCGCCGGCTAGCTATCGCGACAAATCAGGGATTTGGAAGCTCTGATTAGTGGTTAGGAGTTAGGGGTCAGGGGTCATATGGGGTCAGACCCTGGCGATGGTCTTTCCTTACTCTAAGTTACCTCTCCGTCGGCACCGCCGCCGCGGAGAAGCGGCGGAAATAGGTGCCTTCCGCGTCCGGCGCATCGGCAAGCGTCTGAAGATGGAGATAGGAGAGTCCGAAAGGCGGCAACGACGCGAGCGGATAACGGCCCAGCGTCTTGCCGTCCACCGCGAGCGTCACCTGTCCGGCATCCTCGTCCCAAGCGGCCGTCAGCGTATGCCAAGCTCTGTCCGGCAGTTCCTTCGCCGTAATGGCCACGCTGAAGGGACTGCGCGCCGGACCGACCTCGTCGCAGGGGTTCATCCAGTGGTCGGCGAGCGTCAGGCGGAAACCGGACCCGACGATGCGGCACTCAACCGTCACCGTCCCCTTGCGCGCCGCCGGAAAGTTCCACGCCACGCCCTGCCGCTCCGAGACGAGGCGCGGATCGCGCACGCGCGCCAGCTGCAGCACCTCGCGGACGCTCCGCTTCGCGCCGTCTGGCGGGTTGTCGGTGTCCGGATCGCGCACGAGCGTGGCCCCCGGCATGCGGTTCCAGGCGCAATGCCCGGCCCAGCCGCGCCAGCCGCCGGAGAGCGACCGCACGTAGAGGTGGTTCGAGAGATTGCCGAGCCCCGTGCGGAAATCCTCCTCGCGCGACGTCTCAAGCAGCCAGTTAGGGTCGAAGATCACCATCCGACGTGCGGCGGAGTTCTGCCCGTAGGCGAGCAATACCTTGCCGCCGGGAAGCTCCAGCGCCTGCGTCTGGTGGATGGACTTGTCGATCTCCTGCGCGGGGTCGTTGCCCAACTCGCGGAAGTCGCTCGCGTTGCGGATGTCGTTGAGGGCGATTTCGCGGAAGCCCTTCCAAGTCTTTCCGTCGTCGTCCGATATGGCCGCGTGCAGCGCATCTCGGTTCGTGAATACGGCCTCCCACTGTCCCGACCGCTCGCCCGCGTCCAGTTCTGGGTACTCGGAGAGGTCGCGCGTCGGCAGCATCGCGGTGTTGTTCCAGATGAAAAGCAGCCGTCCGTCCGACAGACGGAACAGATACGGCATCGTGTTCGCCGCCCAGAACGCCGGATGCGGCGTCCCCTCGCTCCAGGTCTCGCCGCCGTCCTTCGAGGTGTAGAACGCGTGGTGTTCGCCGCTCGTGCGCACGCCCATCCACAGCGTGCCGTCCTTCAACTCCACCACCGTCGGCTCGCAGCCGTCGTTGAACCAGTGCGGACGCTTGTCGCCGGGATGCAGGCGCGCGACGCCCTTCACGGGCGCAATCGGCACGCGCTTCCACGTGCGGCCGTCGTCATCCGACCACGCCACGGCGCTGTGGTAGCATTCCTTGCCGATGCACCGCACGTCCGACAAGGCCGCAATCCAGCGCGGACGCGTCTTCATGTGGAAGAACTGCCGCACGAAGTGCCGATCCCACGGGAAAGGCGTACGCGCGGGATTCGGATCGCCAGGGCCGATCTTCGACCGCAGCACGACGAGGCTGCGCGACTCGCGTCCGGGCACGTGCTCCTCCTTCTCGAATCCAATCCAGTCGCCGCTCTCCGGGCTTTTCTCCATGTAGCCCGCCTCGCCCGGCGCCGCGAGAAAAGTCTTCCAGCTCAGGCCCTCGTCGCGCGAGGCGACGTAGACGCGCCGCTTCTTCCCCTTCACCATCTGCCAGCCGTAATGGCGGATCTCGCCGTCCGCCGTCCGGCACAGGTCGTGCACGGCGTACGTCGGCTGCACCGCCACGACCTCGGGGGCGTAGATGGACGCCAGATCCACCGGCCCCGCCCAACAGGCCGCCGACATTGCCGCAACGGAAAGGACGGACGAAACCGCTACAAAGGGGGCTCGCAGCGCAGATGCCGCAAGACTCGCCATTGTGAATTTCAATATATGTTTTTCCATATCGTTTTCACCGCCCTGTCTTTTCGATGCCGAGCCTTTGATCTTCTAGCGTGCTTTTTCAAGCGACAGCGACTTAGGCGTCCTGTCCTCCACCAGGCAGCCGCCCCGCGGCAGATCAGTCTTGCGGCCGTCAGACGAAATCCTCATGGCGGCCGTGTTCCTGACTCTCATGAAGGGTCGGTTTGGCGCGGTGTCCTTGGACATGTCGCGCGACATGTCCAGAAACTTGATGCCGTCGCAGTTCGTCTCGATGCAGAACAAGGGCTCGCTTAAAGGACGCGTGGCGTAGAATGTGAATCCAGACACCACTATGTCGGACAGTCGGCCAACCCCGTCAGGGCAATCCGCGTCTTTGAAGAGAGGTGTGCGACAGTAACGTGCGGCATCAGCGTTTATCGCGTAGCAGCGGCATCCGGTGCGCATGTTCTCGATGCGCACATTGCTGATTGCGCTGGTGACGCTCAGGAAGCGGACTGCGGTGTGGCAGTCCTCCGCAAAGACGTTCCGGACGACTATGTTCTCGATCGGCCCACATACCATTCCGAAGTTCTCGAACCGCTTCATGGAATCGTCGGCGTTGAACGCGAGAAGGTCGTCGTTTGTCTGCCCTTTGCTGACGGCCCGAATGTTTTCGATGCGCCCGTTGCGGCAGAAACCGTTGAAGTGCAGCCCGTCCTGGTTCCACCCCAGCTTTCTGGCGGAGAATGTGATGTCACGAATGTCGAATCCATCTATCTGGCACATTCGGACATTGAACGTCACGGAGTTCGCCATCTCCATATTCGCCAGCGAAAGTCCGTTCACGTTGCGGAAGTTCAAGGTCGATCCGCTCCATGTGCCTTTCGCGAAAAGGTCTGGGTGCTTGACGTTGCATCCATCGTGGGCGTTGCCGTCCCATATGCCACCACGAATCGAGATGTTCGTGTCGCCGCCTTTGGGATTGGCGTTGGCGAGCAGGAAGTCACCCTCCTTCTTCGCCCATGCGCCATACAGGACAAGCCGCGCGCCGGGATCTGCCTCTATGGTGGTGTGCGAGCCCACCAACAACGTTTCGCCGATCAAGTAGGTGCCTTTAGGTATGCGCACGGTGAGCGGACGCGTCGGCACGGCAAGTGCGCGGTTTATCGCCGGGGCGTCATTGGCGACACCGTCCCCCACGACGCCGAAGTCCAGAACGTTGCATGCCGCACCAGACGCCGGAATGGCGACCGGAGGCTCCCCGATCTTACGCCCTTCCTGCGCCACGACGGCGGAAAACGTGCCGAGGGGCAGGTCCACCTGGTTGTAGAGCCACCCATGCCAGGGCTTCGTCCAGGCATAGCGCACCGCCACAGGTTCTGCGACTTCCCTCGACGCGACGATCACGGTGTTCGAGTAGATGTTGCCGTATTTCGCCCAGCCGCCGGCACCCGTGTGGACGTTCAGGACCCGCGCAGGCCGCCAGACGCCGTTCGTGCCCGCGACTTCAAAGGGAAGTTCTAGCGTCCTGCGCCCCTCGGCGTTGTCATGGTAGATGTAAAGACGGCTCGCATGGTCGAAGACCAGTTCAACAGTGTTCGAAACCGCCGTGGCAGTGCGCAGCTTGGGAGACGAGTCCTCGACGCCGGGGAAGGCGTAGTCGCGCTTGAACGCATGAAGAGCAAGCCGCTTGGCCACGATCCATTTCTTGTTCGGATGAATGTCGTAGAGCGAACCAGTGTCGTTGATGACTGTCATCGCCGCATGAGGATTCTCACGTTCGAACTGAGCCTGCGCCTCGAGGAACCGCGGGAAGAACGTTTCGCTGCCCTTGCCGTAGTCGTGCGGAGCGAGCTGCACATAGTAGAAGCTCATCCCGGGGCAGCCGAACGCCTCGGCCCAGCCATTATAGAGCCGGTGCATCTTCTCTCGATATAGATCCCCTTCGCGCACGTTAGTCTCCCCCTGATACCAAAGTACGCCCCTGAGCGAATACGGCATGATGCTGCTGACATGACGGAACAGATTGGCCTTCTCGCCGTTAGCCGGATCCCAGCTGTCGATATTGCTCCCGCCCACCGCCATCACGACAAGCCCTATCGGCACATCGAGCGCGGCATAAAGTTCAAGGCCGTAGTAGACGGCCAGCGCCGATCTGCGCCCGGTCGTCAGAAATTCAGGCGTGAGCGGATACCATGCAACTCGCCCGTCCTTGCCGGCTCTATAGCGCACGAACTGGCGATGCGTGACCTGCGCCACCATCCTGCCCGTGCCGTCTCCGTAGCGCACCCAGTCGTCGCCGATGGCCATCTCCATGTTGCTCTGCCCTGAACAGAGCCAGACTTCGCCAACGAGAACGTCCTTCGCCTCGGCCGTGCCGTCGGCGGACTTCACCGTCAATGTTTTTCCTTCTTTTGACGCGGACATGGGCGCAAGCTTCGCCATCCACACTCCGTTTGTGCCTGCCGTAGCCTTGACCTCCTGGCCGGAGAAGGAAACCGTGATCTCGGCACCCGCACGGGCCTTTCCCCAAATGGACACAGGCTTGTCTCGCTGAAGAACAGCCCCGTCTGAGAACGGAGCCCCGAGCGTCACCGCCTGAACAACGCCAGAAGCCAAAATCAGACCTGCACTTAAAAACATCTTTTTCATGGGGAAATATTATAGCACATCCCCCCTTGTGATGTTGGGGGATTTTTGGAGTCTCCCGTCCTAGAAGTCCTAAAACTCCTAAATGTCCTAGAACTAATCCCTCTTCAGAAAAACGACTCACTTGACATGCGATTCACATCAATCGGCGGTGCCGCACTTGAGCAGGGCGTACATCCCGAATGCAGGCAATTTTCCGTCCGCCGCGACGGAAACCGGCCTGTCGCCTTCGCGCAGGGGCTCCGAGAATTCGCATGATGCTCCGTGGAGATCGACAGAAACACCCTCCACCTTCTTGTAAGGCGCGTAGTTCACGAGGTGGACTGCCATGCCCCCGTCGGCAAGCATCCGATATTCCGCTAACACGTGCGGCGGCAGCCCATGGAACTCCACTGGCGCCTTGTAGCCGGCTGACGCAAGGTCTGCCATGAGAGCAAGCCCCCCGTCCTTCGGTGGCGGCACCGAGTATGTCCATCCAAACGACGCCTTCCCCGAGACGTCGGAACGTGTCGTCATCACTACGTGTTCGCCAAGTCCCTTGAGCCGGTTCTGCAGCTCGTCCTCGAAACGCTCAGCGTTCCATCCGTCGAAGCGTCCGGAATTCCCGGTGACGACAATCCTTCCTCCGCTCTTGGCCCTCGCCACCAGCGCGTCGATCTCCTCGTCGGAGAGCATGACCAGGTCGGGAACGAGCAGAACATCTTCGCGTTCCCGCGCCGTGGCGCAACGCGCGAAGGCGGGCGTTTCGCCAGGACGCGAGACGAGATATCCATACGGAACATGGTTCCGCAGGAGAATCTCCTCGGCCGCGGCGATTCCCTGGTTCGCCTCTTCTGAAAGATATTCGCTGCGCGCCGGGTAGAACAGCCACACACGCCTCAAAGCCGGCGCGGAGAGCTCTGCACGGCGGGACTTCGCGAAAGCGTTGAACCTGTCGTGCAGCGGCTTGCGGAACGCGAACTTGGTGGAGCTGACGAACCCCCTCTCGCGCGCAGGCGACATGACGGTGCGATCGGTCGGGATTCCACCGAAGACAATGTCCTCCACCATGGGAAGGAGAAACCCGTCGGGCGTCGGGAACTGCTCTCGCGCGTCGGTGTCGGAAAGCGCCACTATCCGCTGCCCGACGTCCTGCGCGAACTTGAGATCCCGCACGCGGCTGACGATTCTGCCGTCGGGCAGCACCTTGGGAGAGTTGCCGTTCTGCATGACGATGAGGTCGAAATGGCGGCACAGAAGCGCCATGTTCTGCCCGCGGGCGACATGCATGCTGCGCGCGCGGTACGACGAGGGGTTGCCGGAGACTATGGCGTCCGGCTTCACGGACTTTATGTGCGCGTATAGGCGCTCCATCACGCCCTCCACGGACGAGGACCTCCATGTCATCCACTTCTGAATGACGGGGTCCCGCAATTCCACGCCCTGGAGCCGTTTCGCGTCGATTCTCGGAATGGCGACGTCCGAAAGGTCGTCCATGCCGAAGCGCTCCGAGGGGTTCTTGATGGACATCAGATGTTCACGGAAAAGGCGCTCGCAGCGCGGACAGTAGCACGGCATGCCGAAGACGTTGTCGAACATTATCCCGTCGAAGCCACCGTCCGTCAGTGCGATTGTGCACATCCGCTTGAGATAGTCCTCCCACTCGCGGCAGTTGAGGCACGGAAGCCACCGGTAGTAGCAGTCGGGGACGGCGTTGTACGTGTTCTTCTCGCCGTCGAGTCCTACGCTCGCCCATGTGTCGATGTCCGGCACCTCCTTTTTCATCATCTCCTGATACACTGTCGCGAACTGGACGTACGCAAGGGCCTTCACGCCGTGGGCATGGCAGTTTCTGACGAACTTCTGGACGTTCGGGAAGTCCTTCTTCTCCACCTCCCATCCCATGCCCTTGTAGAATCGCGAGTGAAGGAAGTTGAGCCCCAGCTCCTCCATCTTCTCCGGGGCGTGCTCATCCCACCAGTCAAGCCACCGGCGGACCCACCTTGCATTTCCGTCGATGCCTCCGGTGGAGCGCCGGCCGATGCGGCGATACATGGTATAAGGTTCATGTGCACCAAACGTCCATCGCGCGTCAACTGGATCGATCTGCACGGGCACCGCTATCGTCGAACGCGGCGAGGCACATGCCTGAAACGCAACCATCGCGGCCGCGAATACCGTCCCACACGGCAAGACAAGACCAAGATGAATAAAATAATGCATCGTCCAATCTCCGCTTTTTCTACGGAGATTATACTACATAATCTCCGCAGTGGTCAACCACCTCACGGGGGTTCAGCACAGATGTTTTTTGGGGGCGAGGTCCCCCATGTTCCTGCATTCCTCCATCATACAAACACAATCTCAAGGTCGGGCGAACATTCGTCAAACACACGCCGGTCAAGCTTCCCCTTAAATCGTTTAGGAATCTTCACATTTGTCAGTCCGCTACAACGACTGAATGCCCACCTTCCGATACTCTTCACTGAATTGGGAATCGTCACATTTATAAGGCCACTACAACCAGTGAACGCTAGTTCACCAATTTCCGCCACAGATTCGGGAATCGTCACACCTACCAGCCCACTGCAATTACCAAATAACCAATCTTTGATGCTCGTTATACCAGTAGGAAGCGTTATGTTAGTCAGACTGATACAACCACAGAACGCCGAACGCTCGATGTTCGCCACCGAAGCGGGAATCGAAATACTCGTCAAGCTACCGCAATTGAAAAACGCAGAATCTCCAATGCTTGTCACGGAGTCGGGAATCGTCAAGTTCGTAAGACTGCCACAATCGTAAAACGTTCGCGATTCAATGCACGTCACCGAATCTGGAACAGTCACGCTCGTCAAACTTCGGCAGTTCTCGAACGCACTGTACTCGATGCTCGTAACAGAATTAGGGATTGTCACACCCGTCAAGCCCGTACAACTGCGGAATGCTTCTCCACCGATGCACGTCACAGAATCTGGGATCGCTACGCTCACCAAATCTTTGCAGGCACAAAACGCACAGCAACCAATGCTTGTCACCGACGAAGGAATCATCACGCTCACAAGATTCCGACAGCCGTGAAATGCCCCGTCCCCAACACTCGTCACCGAACCGGAGATCGTCACGTTCGTAAGACTCCTGTTACCACTGAACACAGAATCTTTGATATTTGTCACATGACCTGGAATGGTCACGTCTGTCAGAGCATTGCAACCGGAAAAAGCATAATCCTCGATACACATAACCGAGTCAGGAATTGCCAGATCCGTCAACTTTTCGCAATCGTGAAACGCCTTATAGCCGATGCTCGTCACCGAGTTAGGGATCGTTACGGTTGTCAACCTGCGGCAATCGTTAAACATCCAACTAGCAATTCTCGTCACCGAGCAGCCAATCTTCACGGCCGTGAGATTTTTGCACCCCTCAAAAGCACTTTTCCCGACACTTGACACGAAGTCGGGAATAATGACTCGTGTCAAGCCACTGCATCCGTAAAACGCCCCATCCCCAATGTGAGTCACTGAATCTGGTATCTCTACATGCGTCAACCCACTGCAATGCGCGAATGCACGATCGCCGATGTTCATCACCGTGCTAGGAATCGTCACGACTCCATTGACGCCTTGAATCAACATCTCCCCGTCTTTGGATAGCAACAAGCCATTGACGGACGAATATTTGTCATTGTCCTTACTAACCGAGATTGACAGCAATCCGCTGCAACGGCGGAACGCCTTATCCCCTATACTCGTCACAGAAGCGGGTATCGACACCTGTGTTAGATTACAACAACCGCTGAACGCACCGTATCCCAAGATGGACTCGTCAGTTATGACAACACATCGCAATGAGGACGGGATGTAGAATTTGCGACGTGATGATGCCGAGCAATCCTGTTCCACCTCCGTAGCGACAGTTCCATCCACATATCCAGAACCAAATATGTAACCAAAGCACGACTCATCCCCTTCAGGAGTTTCCCGCTTCGCACCAACGAATGGCAAAATGATTTCCGTAAGCCCACAGCAACCTGAAAATGCCGCCTCTCCGATGCTTGTGACCGAATCGGGGACCGTAATATGCGTCAACCCCTTACAATATGCAAACGCCTCGTGCCCGATACATGTTACAGTTTCAGGAATAGTTATGTCCGTCAATCCGCTACAACCAAAGAATGCTACGGCGCCAATTGAAGTAACAGAATCAGGTATCGTCACATTCGTTAAACCGCTACAATTTGAGAACATACCATCCACGATGTTCGTCATCGAGGTGGGTATCGTCACGTTCGTCAAACTACGGCAGCTGCAGAACGCACTGTCGCCGATTTCCATCACCGAGTCAGGTATCGTCACATTCGTAAGACCGCTACAGCCAAAGAAAGCACTCTTCCCGATACTTTTCACAGTATTGGGTATCATCAAGCATTCGAGATTTCTACAATCGCGAAACGCCTCATCCCCGATATATGTTACTGATACGCCTATTGCCACATTCGTCAAATCGTCACAATAAGAGAACGTCCGACGCTTGATGTCAGCAACAAAGTCGGAGATAATCACGCGCTTAAGCCCACTATAACTCATGAACGCACCTTCTCCAATATGTTTCACCGAGTCGGGAATCGTAATGTGCGTCAGACCTTTACAATATGCGAACGCCCACGGTCCGATATGCGTCACCGAATCGGGTATCGTCACGTCTCCATTGACGCCTTGAATCAGAGTTGTGCCGTCTTTAGAGAGTAACATCCCATTGACTGACGAGAAATTTTCATTTGATTCACCAACAGAAATTGAAGAAAGCCCACTGCAACAACAGAAAGTCCTTTCTCCAATATGCGTCACCGAATCGGGTATCGTCACATGTGTCAGAGCGCTGCAAGACGCAAAAGCTGAGTTCCCGATTCGCCTCACAGTGCTTGGAATAGGAGCGGTGATCAAACTGCTGCATCCCCAAAACATATCGTCACCAATACTCGTCACCGAGTTGGGAATCGTTACACTTATCAGTCTGCCACAACCCGAGAACGCCTTATCTCCGATATCCGTCACTGAGTCCGGGATTATCACACTCGTCAAATCCCTACAAAATGAAAAAGCTGATTTCCCAATGTACATTACACAATCAGGAATAGTCACGCTAATCAATCCATCACACCAATAAAATACAGAATCGCCAATGCTCGTCACGAGCTTACCATCCAACATGGCAGGAATCGTCACGGCACCGGTGGGTTTCGGAGAAACAGACAGGATCGTTACCCCGTCACCGTCGCACCGATATGTCCATGTAAAGTCACCTATCTTTTCCTTCCTATTCATTCCTCCCCCACGGCCTCCTTATTGATTTTTCACCCCCTCACGTTTCTCAATCACATGGCGAAGTCGAATTCCTGCACAACCAGTTTCTTCGGTTGCCGGCCCACGACTTTTGCCAGCAGAGTCTCAACGAAACGATCCACCTTCGTCACGTCCGATTCCTCGTAAAGCCCGGCCAAAGCAGTCACATCGGATTCATCAAGACTACTCCATGCGGGAATATGGACATGCCGCAAGTTCTGCGCCTGGTAACGGATACTACCTCCTCGCATCTGAACCGACACGCGCCGGATCTGGTCTGTCACAAATGAACTTCTCATGAGCACGCAGAGTGCCCGCATGTTCCACGTGTCGGACGTGATCCAGTACACGTTATGGTGGGGATAGTATTCGCCGTGCTCGTCTAGGGCGACGTTCCCGCCGCGCTGGATGTCGGGGAGCAGAATCTTCTTAGCCCGCAAGACCCTATAACTGATCCTGTCCAGGGTCCTGTACCACGAGTCCGGATGCTTCTTCGCGCAGTAACGAGCCTTCAGTCTGTCTGCGTGCCGCATCAGATATGCACCCGTCTTCGGAAACATCGACAAGTCCAACATCTGTCTGTCGTCATACTGATCATACGGATTGAGCATATAGCGGCTGTTCCAGTTAATGCTTCCGCTCCGTATGTCCTCGGACGCGACAAGCGGAAGCAGACACGCATCTTCTATTTCCGCATTGCGCTGCGGATCTACGTAGATTTCATCTGCACCCGACGCGACACCGATACCGACCTGCGTTCCGGTTCCTGACTGCTCGATTGTCGGGAAGGAACTGGTTATGGCCTCAAATCTGTCCCTTTCAGCAGAGTCAGTCGTGACCCAAGCCTCTTCGCCGCCATACCATCTTGCGAACCTGTTGAGTCGCGATCCCGCAACACCTGTCCTGTAATGCCGCAGGGCACCGCCATCCAGTGACGTCACTTCGCCGGAATAAGTATCCTTACCGATATGACGATCAATCACGTAGATCGCAGGATAAGCGGACACCTCGGTCTCGAAAGGCTGGGTGTGTTCCATGTTCAGATAGAGCGCAACATGGAAGGAGGCGCTGATCATCCTGCGCAGACGGCTACCATAGCTGTTCCGCACAAATCTATTCGTGCAGATAAACGAAAACACGCCACGCGGCGACAACAAAGAGAGCGAACGTTCAAAGAAAGGAACGTAGATGTCACACCTTTCGGAGAATGTGTCGTATCTTGCCTTGTACGCCTGTTGTTTCTCAAGGGCTATGTTGTCGAAACGGATGTAGGGAGGATTGCCAATCACCACATCGAATCTTTTCTGGAAATCATGGAGAAGGAAGTCTTCGCAACGAAACCAGCACGAAAGCAGACGTTTCACAACGCTCTTGGAGCATCCCGCGGCATCAAGCCGAACAGCGACCTCGCGCTTCACACGTGAAATGCTTTTCTCGGAGACATCGAACGCAAGAAGAAAACCTTCTAGCGAATCGTCATTCCAGTCCGGGCCCTCCGCAATCAGAGCATCCACAATCGGCAGAACAAAGGCTCCATCCCCGCAGCTGGGCTCAAGCACACTCAGACCCGTCCATTTGCCGAATCGTCCGGCGTGCATAACTTCACGCATCATGTACGAGACCACTTCCGGACGCGTGAATACCGCACCCGTTGTCCTGTGTACCGGAACTGGATTCCTCGCGCTCATGACCGTGCGGACAAATACGAATAAAGGGACTTGAAGAAATTCATCGCGCCCACCGACTCGCCTCCGTCGCGCACAGACGCGGTTTTGCTATCGGACACGAGCAACGCCGTCGCCGTATAGTCGCGCTCCAGCACGAGTCTCTCGCAGAGAATCTCGTATCTCCGAAGGTAACTCGTGCTCTGGAAGACCGGAAGTGGAGGCAGGGGGCTGTTCGCAAGCGCAACGGCACGTCCAGAAGACGGCGAGTCCTCCAGGAAGAAGAGATAGCCGAGCCACGGCGCTTCCGTAACACCGAACACGCGCTCGCGATAAGCCACCCAGAAATCGCGGGACACGCCAAGAACTTCTTCGGTCCTGTTGTTGAAGTTATTACCGAAGCTCCCGCTCTGTGACTTCAATTCCACTGCAGCAACCAGCTTGCCGTCACGCATGACGACGACATCCCAATTCTTCTGCGGCCGGTAATACCCTGGGACGGGAACGGCTCTGTCAAAGAACACCTCCGTCTTCTTGAATCCCGCCTTTATGCAGATTTCCTGAATGAACCTCGCGAACCCGTCAAGGTGTCGTCCACCCGTGACCTGTCCGCGAGTTCCCGCGTCAGTGACACCACGTTTCTTTTGAGAAACGGCCTGTAACCTTCGCGTTTTCCAGTAAAACGCCGCTGCATTCGCAACCTTCTTGCGAAGTTGCACTTCTGTATAGGGGAAAGACATGTCAGAATTATACCATTTTCGTGCCCAGCGTGGAATGTTACTCTGTATTTAATCCAGGGCAATTGGCATCACAAGAAATAGGCACCAAATCATTCGCCTACCTCGTTTCCTGCCCGAAATACATGTCGTCCATTTCCATATTTCCCAAAGTCCGTGTGGGGTCAGGTCCCCGTCATGCGTTGGGAAGATATACGCCGAAGTCCACGAGCCGACGCTGAAGCGTCCTGACGTCCACCGAATGCATATCGGCGATTGCGCATAACACAAGTGGGCAATCACACTTTTATGAGCGAATATCACGTATGGCAACACACTTTCAAGAGCAAATATCGTTCTCTGTATTACACTTTTATGAGCCAATTCTATTAAGTACACTTCGCTCTCTTTATCTCGGCGACCATGGTGTACCTTTTAACGCTTGTCCACCTTTACCACGATGGAACGGGTGAAGTCCGGCAGGACATTGCCCCTGGTGACATCGGTCCAGCGGTTCTCCCACGGCAGATAGCACTTGAACTTGCAGGCGAACGGAAGCTTCTCGCCGGAGACTGTCTGGGGTGCTTCTCCGCGCACAAGCTCGCTCTCCCATGTGTTCAGCTTGTCGCGGCACCACATGAGCGTCGTGCGAGTTCCGCGAAGGCCCCATATCCGAAGGCGGCGCGTCTCGGTGTGGAACGGACGGAAATGCTCCGCCGCCGGATCGACGCCCTTCACGGCCTCGGCGAAGCGCGCGAAATGCCACCAGAGGTCATTGCCGTCGATGTACTGGTGGTCCCAGTGCCAGGGCTGCCCACATCCCGCCGACCCGGCGAAGAACGGAGCGAATATCTCGTCGTGAAGCAGCAAGCCCTGCTTGTCCTTTGCGTACAGCTCGCTCGGACCTGCGTGGTTGGCCTTCACGGCGCCCACCTCCGCGAGGATGGCGGGGATGTCCCCGCGCCTGTCGAGAAGTTCCCGCACGGCATTCGCCGCAAGGATGTCCATAGGCCCGCGGCAGACGTCTATCGTGGTCCCCTGGTCGAGGTAGCAGTGTATCTGCATGAAGTCGTTGAGCGGTATCCTGCCGAGATAGTCATAGTAGTCGAACATCGAAGGACCGCCGTAGCTGCCCAGATTCTGCACCGTCATCTGGCGCGGGAACATCGCGCGGAGCTCCGCCAGCATGCGGTCGCTCCACGGCCCGACGTCGCCGCGCCACCCCCCGATGCAGTTTATCTCGTTCCAGAGCTCCCAGCACACAACCGCCTGCGAATCGCCCAGGCCAAGCTCCTTGAGCCTCCGCGCCTTCCCGAGGTATGTCTGCGCGCACTTCTCCGAATGGAGGAATTCGCGCATGTCCTTCGCATGGGCGGAATAGAGGGGACGGTTGAAGAAAGTCGAATACATCCTCTTCCCCTCCTGCCCCGCTGGGTACACTGTGCGGAAACTCTCCAAGGTGAGCTTCAGCTTTATCCCGAGCTCCTCGCACAGCTTGACAGTTCGCACCAGCGACCCCTCCGCCACAGGGTCGTACTCCCCCGCCCGTTCCGGCATGATCTCGAAGAAGGAGTGCCCGAGCCAGAGGCGCGCAAAGTTGCCGCCGTTCGCGGCGAACTTCCTGAGCCACCCGGTGAACCTCTGCTCGCATTCGGCGCGGGACTCCGCCGAAGCTGCCGCGTACATGCGCGGAAAGCAGATGTTGCAGCCCACGGGCACGAACGTCTTGCCGTCCGCGTCCATGAAATAACGCGGATCCACCTTGCTCTGCTCCAGGTTCCGCACCGCCAGCGCAGGCATGGCGGCCAATACGGCGAGCAATAGAGTTGCAGTCAGTCTTTTCACCTTGTCTCCTTTCATTTCTCAACCAAGCTATTCCGCCATGCGCCCTTCGAAGAAGAAGAAGGAATTGGGCCGCATGAAGAACTCGACTGTTCCATCGCCGTTCGCGGGAAGGGTCCGCCCGGTGTGGATGAGTATCTCGTCCGTCTGATGGCAGCGCAGGTCCTTTACCGCAACTCCGCCGGCGAGGGACAGCGCCACCTTGACGCCCGCAGTCACGTTGTTGTCCTCGTTGTAGCGCGCCACGAGCGCCCCCCATCTGCCGTCCTGCCCCTTGGCGGCGCATGCATACACGTCGCCAAGCGTCGAGACGCACCCTACCTGCGTGCCGAGCTTGCGCATGTCGCGCCAGATGGTGAACGGATAGTAGCCGCGCATCGGGAGCCCCGCCGGCACGGAGGAGAAGAGGTTGTTCATTCCGGACGGAAGCCGCGCATCGTAGAAGAGCGATATGTCAACCGATCCTTCGTTCTGTATTTCGCAGAACGCGGCGGCGATGTAGGCCGCGCCCTTGTGGTTCAGCGCCCCTTTCTCGACCACAAGGGAATACTCCATGTTCTTGCCGAAGTCCTTGACGTAGTTCCACTCGCCCAGGACCGATTCCGTCTTCGTGTAACCATAGCGGTCGAGGACCTTGCGCTTGTTGCGCGCCAAAGCCGCCAACCGTCGTGGGCTCGTGGAGTAATGGTGCCATGATGCGAAGTCGAGCGGAACGCCGGCGGCGGCGAGATCCTTGATGATCTCCTCGAACCAGGTGTCGGCGCCCGCAAGGGCGGGGCCGCCGAACTTGAGGTTCGGGAAACGCGCCTTGAGATGCTTGAGCGACACCTTGAAGAGCTCCTTGAACTGGTCGCGCGTGCCATACCAGAATCCGGCCCTGGCGGGATCAAAGGAACTCTTGGACGTGCCGATGTCCGGCTCGTTCCATATCTCCCAGTACTGGATGTCCCACTTGAATCCGTCGGCCCAGCCCTCGGTATAGTGCGCGATCACGTGCTCGCATATCCGCGCCCACTTGGCGAAATCCTTCGGAGGGAATATGGTGTAGTGCTTCGCCATGCGCGACTCATAGCAGGCGCCAAGGCGGTAGAATACCTTCGTCCCGGCCTCCTGGATGCGCTTCAAAAGCTCATCCGTCATCGTGAAGTCGTAGGAAGCCGGGTCGTTCTCGTCAGCGTCGAAATTGGGGAAGAGGCGGGGAATGTCCACGACGTATGGCGCCCCATACATGAAGAGCAGGTTGAGATCATGCAGCCGGGCGTAGGGGATCTCGGCCTCCTTCCAGAAGTCGAAGTTCTGGGTGCCCTTCTTCATCGGCCCCCCGTTCACGCCGTTCAGCATCTTGACAGGCCTGATTTCGCGGGACAGGTCGATCACAACCTGTCCATCTACGCCTTCCACCTTTGGCGGAAGCGGAATGCCGGCATAGTCGGCGGATTGCGCGGCGGCGAACAGAGACGCCGAAAAGACGATGAGCGTCACAGTCTTTTTCATGCAGGTATTTTACCATTTCCTCCCGCCGGAAGGAAGCGACAAATGCCGTATTCGGTCACTCATCGGCAGGGGCGCGCCGGCAGTACATTTTTTGCCGTGTAGAAGTGTAGATGTGTAGAAGAAGATTTGAAGATGGGATTCCACCACATGCCCCGAACGCCTGTCAATCGCCTGTGATTGGCCTGCTTTCGGGGTCTGGGGCAGAGCCCCAGTTTCCAATCATCTCCATTTTCTACACTTCTACACGGCAAAATCACCACCTGCATTTCAGTGACCGATTACCAAATGCCGCCAAAGGGGAAGCGCAGTTTGCAATGACAACGGGCACTCTCCCGGGGAATCATGGGGTCAGACCCCGCCGGTAATCCTCATGGCATCAGAATGAACTCTGGCCAAAGGAACGGGTTGTTGTTGCACACCTTGCCGGGCTCTGTCGCGAGCGAAAGGCCGTTCTCGTTCGGCCCCAGCGCAAAGCTGCGCCTGTCGCGGGAATGATCGTCGCGGTCGTGGATATAGAGGCCAAGCGATGCGCGCGTGCCGGCCTTCAGCTCCACCGGCGCCATGTAGCGCGCGGCGATCGCGATCTCGTAGGCGTAGCCCTTCTCCGTCTTCACGACGCGCTGCTCGAGTTTCTGGCGGATTTCCTCGTCGGTGGCGGACGCCGTCCCCTGCGCAAGCTGCCAGTTCACCGCCTGTTGGCGCCATACCCTGCCATACACGAAGTCGTAGCGCATGTCGTTCTGGTCGAATACGGAACGGTTCGTGATGCGCCCGTCGGCGAAGCCGTCGAAATAGACTTCGAGGCAGCCGTCACACCGGTAGAGATGCTTGGGGTCGAACGATTTGTAGTCATTCTCGCCGAGCACGACGTCGTCCTCCACCTCCACGCGTAGGAAGAACTTCTCCTTGTTCCAGGCTGCGCGGAAATTAGCCTTCATCGTGACGGGCGCGTCCTTTGCGAACCGCACCTCGTTCGTGATCGGAACGGCGGGGATGTTCGTCCAGTCCGGCTTAGCGCCGCACTTGGGCACGTAGAACCAGTCGAGTCTCCATCTGTTCGCGAGGAACGGGAAGTTGGTGGTGAACGAATACATCTCCATCGGACGCACCGTCTGAGGCGGGACGATACGGGCAGTCAGCGTACCGCGGCCGGGCAGGTTTCCAAACTGCGTCTCCTGCGGACTCTTCACCAGATTCTCGAGAGAGAGCTCCACGGAACCGTCGGCGGCCGGGCGGATGTCCGCGCGAAGAGCAACGGACGCATCGTCTGTTCCCGCTTCCTCCACGGCCTTCAGGAGCGCCTCCGCGTTCGAGGAGACGAGGAAGAGCGGCGCCGCCGTGAGAGGCACAACCGTCTCGCCGGCGGAGTCGGCCACGGCCGTTCGGACGTTGCCCATGAGATCGACGAAGCGCACGTCCGCCGGAAGGCGCATCGAGAGGCGAGGGCCCTTCTTTATGCCGCGCTCGACGTCGTTGTCGGTGGTCCACACCGCCATCACCGCCTTGCCTCTGCTGCGGAACGCCTTTGCCCGCACGTTGGCGAACGGCTGCGCCTCTCCGCAGAAGCGCGGATCGGGGAAGAGATGCCCGAGCGTGTTCACCATCTTGAGCCACATTGGCGGCGTGAGGTTGTGGTCGAGGAACGGAATCATGAACTGCCAGGTGTTCACGTAGCACAACCTGGGCCAATGCTTGAGCGCCGTGATCCACAGGCGCGCCATCGCCGCCGCGTGCAGGAACTCGCGCTGCCCGAGGTCCTGCGAGGGCATGCCGCAGTGGCGGCCGTCGAACCAGTCGATCACGCCCCATTCCGGGATGTACATCGGCATCATGTTGTAGCACTCCGAGAAAAGTATCGGGGTCTTGTCGTCGTAGCCGTAGTGACGCATGCGCTCTATGAGGTGGTCCGTCTCGACGTCGGCGTCGTGGGGGCCGAGGATCGAGCCGTCGATGTTCGCGTAGGAATGGATCGCGACGGCGTCGTACTTGAAGCCGTGCCTGTCGGCCGTCTCGAGGTAGGTGTCGATTATGTCCTGGTTCTTGCCCCGGAAATAGTGGGAACAGCCGTGCGTGGGGGCGAAGCGCAGCTTCAGGCCGCGTTCGTCGAAGGCGCGTCTGCATCCCCGATAGCAGGCCTGGACCAGTTTGAAGTGGTTCTCGGCGCCGATGTGCGCGCGCACCCAGCTCTCCTCCTCGTTGAACGCCGTCCAGAGGTCGTCGTCCGGCGCGCACGCCTTCGCCGACTCGTAGGCGCGATCCTCCCACTCCTTCACCAGCGCATCCGTGATGTTCGTCGCCCTAAGGCCTAGGTAGAGCTTGTGCCCGTTGGGATAGCAGTACGACACCGGATGAAGGATCCCCGCGATGCGGTTCTCCCTGAAAAGCGGCGCCGTGTTGGTGTTGCTGGCGTACTGTGAATTGCCGACGCTGCTCCATCCTACGGACCCGATGCCCCACTCTTTCATCTTGCGCGCCACGTCCGCGCCGCGTTCCACCCTCGTGAACCAGGCCTGGCCCGAGAAGAACTTCGCGGTGGGGTGCGTGTTCTCAAGCGGCTGGGATACGCAGAAGCGCTGGTAGTCGGAATATGCGTACTCGCGGGCGGCGTCCTTCACGGCGTAGTGCATGGAGACGACGAACACGCCGGTCCCCAGCGCGGCGGGGTCGAGGTCGAGCGGCGTCTCGCCGTCCGCGACAGGGAAGGTCTTGTCGAAGAGAATTTCGGAGTAGTAGTTCTTCACGCATACACGCACCTGGCCGGAGACTCCCTTCTTCACCTGCATCGCTAGGCGCGCGCCGATCGGTTCCCCGAGGCGGATGTCGTTGTCGGCGTTCGCTGTGAAGAGCGTGCCGACCACAGGGTCTTCCACATACTCCGTGGCCTCAGCGCCCTTCTCGATCTGGATGCCGTCGACAAGCAGCTCCCCGGGGCCGGAATCGACGATCAGGTAGATGCCGGCACCGTCGGCGTCGATCGTGAAGGAGAAGCGCCGCCATTCACCGCCAGCTTTCTTGTACTTTGGCCTCGCCAGACGGTCGAATTTGCCGCCCATGCCGGCGGAGGCCACCTTGACGTAGTGCCACACGTCCTTCCCGCCGGTCGAGCGCGCATACCACGAGATCGTGTACTTCTGCCCGTCGATCGTGGGCACGGACGCCGAGATGATCGACGCGACGTGTGGCTGGGTGGCGCGCACGACAAGCGCCTTCCCGCCGAAAAGTCCGCCGTCCACAATGCCGAACCGCTCCTTCCCCGGCGGCGCATATTCGTACCAGTTGCCGCCCCAGAACCAGCGCCAGCCCTTCCATTTCTGCTCGAACGAGCCGTTGACCATCAGGTTGCGCGTCGGCGGACGCGGCACGTCCCATGCGTTCGCCCCCCAGAAATCGACTCCGTCATACGGCGGAATCGGCTTCTCCAGAAGCTCCGCCGTGCGCCCGAAGTCGATGACGATCCGCCCGCGCGTCGCTTTCGGCGCCCCTCCGCCCGTGAAGTTCCCGGCCTTGAGGAAACGATAATGGTGACTGCCCGGTCTGTTGCCTGGGTACCATTTCGAGATCCAGAACCAGTCCTTCGGAAAGGTGACGGCAAGGTAATCGCCCGCCGCTTCGCCGCCCGTCTCAAAAGTGCAGTTTTTCGGCGTAGGCATGTCGGTGCCGGCGGGGCAGTAGGAGACTATCCAAGGAAGCCCGTGCGGGTACGCCTTGGCGGACTCGATGTCGATGCCGAGATCCCAATCGACCGCAATCCTGCCGTCCGGCCCGCCGCTCACGGCATAGGAGACGACGTTCGTCCTGCCATCTGGCAGACCGTAGCGGCGCGACCATGTGGCCGTGCCTTTCGCCTCGTCAATGTCAAGACGGTCGTTGCCGTCGATCGGTATGTAGTTCCAGCGCGTGTTGAGGCACACCGTCCCCAGCCGCGTGGCGTTTCGGTAGATCGGTATGCGCCCGAAAAGGATAGGATTGTTGACGTCCAGGTTGTCGATTCCGGCCACCACAGCCCTCTTGTCGCCGCACACAAAGCTCACGCCGTTGAACGTCCGCTTCGATGTGAATTTCTCGTTCCCCCGCCAGAAGCAGCGCGCGACGCGCATTTCAACGGGCCTCCGGGCGAGGGTGCCCCGCGCAAACGGCGCGCGCTCCTCGGGCAGAGGAACCGCCATGCAGAGCGACAATGAGAATGCCGCCGATATGAATGCGACACGGTTCATGTTCTTGGACATATTCCTCTTCCTCCAGTCTCGCAGTCCGGCACGCCGCTACGGATTAAGATCCGTCCAGTCGTAAACGCGAAGCGCGCCCTGCACGCAGTCGGCGTAAGTCGTCCTAAGAGAGACGTCGGACACCACTGCGCGCCACGACGGAGGCGGATCCACAGTCTCCAGCGACGCCACCAGCTCCGGCTCCAGAAAACGCGCGTGGGCCGCCGGCACCGACGCCCTTCCCTCGGCCACGATGCGCACCGGCGCGCCGCCGCACCGCTCCGAGAGCTCTCTCGCGCACACCAGCACATCCTCCGTGCGCGCTCCCGCAAGATTCCTGCCCAGCCAATAATACATGCAGGCGATTTCATCGTCCCCTTCGTGGCTGCGGTATTCGCGATGCGGCATGGCGGACGACTCTCCGAACACCCTCAGCTCCGCCGCCATTACGGAACGACCGTCCGCCAGCAGGGCGGCGAAACGAGGCGCGAGCGACTCCCTTCGCGGCGAATCGGAGATGAGCAGCACGGGCTCTCCGCGGGGCCGGAGACACGAGACCGTGGCAAGCGGGATGGCGCCGTCCACGAGAAGCACCGCGCGTCTCAAGCCGCCGGAAGTCTCTTCGCCGCACACGGCAGGACGCGGAATCTCCGCGAGCGGACGCACTCCGGCGACGGCGCGGACGGCGTCCGGAACGACCCTGGGACGCGCCGAGTCCAGACGCGCGAGCTCATCGCGCATCACGTCGTACACGCTCCGCGCTCCGGGAAGGTCCAGCACGCATCCGGTTGCCGTGACGTTCGCGTTAGTCCCCGCACGCGACAGTCCGAAGTCCGCCGCCGCGGCGTCGAAGCCGTAGTCCAGAGCGCGATAGGACGGATCGCCGGGACGCGGGACCGACTCGTCGCCCATGAGGAAGCGCTTCATCCAGTCGATCGACGCCGCACGGGAGGATTCCGGCCAGGAGTGCGGACCCGGCGCGTCGATGAACGCATAGCGTCCGCTCTCGCCGATCGCGGCGTACACCTCGGCGGCGTCGCGGCGGGTGGCGGCGGAGCCATGAAAAGGGAAGAAGTCGCGGTGGGTGTTCACCTGAAGGAACGGAGAGGGCGCGCGGAGAAGCACGCATCCTAGATGGTTGAATCCGTACGACAGCTGCCCGAAGAAGTTCTGCTCGCCGTCCTGCGGACCGCGCGCAAGCGCAACCGCGCCTAGGTTGGTGAGGTAGCCGCTGGGCGCGGCGCAGCGCACGCGATCGTCCAGCGCGGCCATGTAGGAGGAAAGCGTGCCGCCGCCGGAATGGCCCATCACCCCGAGGCGTGCGGGGTCCACCTCGCCGCGGGCGGCAAGAACGTCCATGGCGCGCATCGCGTCCCATATTCTGAAGCGCCCCGTGGCCCAGCCAAGAAGCATGGCGCGGTGCCCCACGTGGTTGTGGGCGGGGCCGTTCCAGACCTTCGGAAGCGCGCGCTGCTGGCGGCGTTCCCCCTGGTCCACGGGGTCGTACACCAGCGCCGCGAAACCGGCCTTCGCGCACTGGAGGGAGACGCGCTGGTAGAGAGGCGCCGCCTTACCCGCGTCGGAATGTCCGCACGGAACGAGCACGCCGGGGCGCCTGCCGGGGAATCTCGCGGGGTCGGGAAGGAAAAGATGCGCCGTGACGAATACGCCGGGCATGCTCTCAAAGACAAGGAACTCGATGGAATATCCGTCCCGCGCGACCCTGCGGACCGTGCGGACGTTCAGCGGCGTCCGTTCGGGGAAGCCGCCGAACGACGCCAGAAGCGCCTCGCGCACCGTCCTCTGCCGCCGCGCAAGAGCATTGCCGTCGCGACACGCGAGCCACGCCTTCTCGGCCGCCTCGTCCGCCGCCAGAACTTCCTTGTATGTCTCCCCCCATACAAGCCAATCCTTCACCGGCATCATCGGCTTGGCCAGCGCTGCGCGCACATCCGCCTCGCCGGGCGGCATGGACGCGGCGCACGCGCGGGCTGACACGGCGAGCGCCAACGCCAAGGGCATTGCCGAGAATGCAGCCCTCCCGAACAATCCTCTACCTGTTGCCATAGACTTCCTCAACCGGCGGCACTGCGGACGCGCCATTCACGAGCACATGCAGACGATCTTCAACTGTGAAGCACGTGCCGACTACCTGAAAATAAGCATCGTGCCGTTGCCGGTGGTCTCGACGACGATCTTGCTCTCCGCCGCGTCCACGCGCACATGCGCGACCATCGGCTTCACCACGCCCGTGTTCACCACGCGCCAATGCGCCACATTCGCGGCGGTCTCCGCATCAAGCTCCTCGAACTCCACCACCGGGATCACCCCCGGCACGGCGATCGGATCGCCGACTTCGCGTCCCAAGTCCACAACGCCGTCAGCCGACGCGACGGCGAGACGCCCGACCTTCAGAACGCCGCCCCTCGACGGCGCGATGGCGCCATCCACCGTGAGGACGCCGTTCGAGATCGTTCCGCCGCCGGAAAGGCGCGACGTCGTCAAAGCGCCGCCGTTCATGTCCCATGTCGCATCCGCAGCAACAATCACCGGCGGGCGCGAGGTGCAGCACGCGCCCGCGTAGAGGGATAGAACTTCGTCATCCGTCAGCGCGCGCCCGTAGATCGACACGTCGTCGATCATCGTGCCCGCGTTGAGCATCTCGCTGTTTGCGATGTTCATGCCAAGCGTGATCAGGTATCCTGACGACAGAAATGCGTCGCCCGTCCTGGTCGTCACCGCGGTCGTCTTCTTTTCGCCGTCGATGTAGCTTGTCACGGTGCCGACCTCACGGACGATAGTGATCATGTGCCACTTTTCAAGATTGAAGCCGGCGAGCTGGTCATGTGAAAGGTTTGCGCCGTTCACGCCGAAGAATGCGTTGGCCATGATGATGTCACTGCCGTCGTTTAAGCCCTTGAAGGCGATGTCGAAACTGCCCGCATGACCCGTTATGGCGCTGTTCACACGTGTGGAGAATACACCCCTGTGCGACTTGTAGTTGGTCCAGTTCTTGAACCGCACCCAGAGGTTCACCGTATGGCGCACCATTCCGAATCCGGAGGTTCCGCCCATCTTGAGGGCCGCTCCGCCCACTTCCCAGAACGCCGACTTGCCGCAGAGCGCGTTTTCGTTCGTGAACGCGACGGGCGTCTCGGGGAACGCCTGCGAAAGGTCGAAGCCGTGGCCCGTGGAATCTGCATAAGGATCCTCGCCGTCAAAGTCCCAGTTGATCACAAGTCCCTCGGGGTGGACTGCGCGCTCTCCGCCGACAAAGCGGGCCTTGAGCGTCCCCTCCTTCACGTCTATCGCGCCGAACACCACGTTGTTGGAGGCGGCGAGAACGAGCGTTCCTGGGCCGGTCTTCTCGAAACCACCGTCCGATGCGGTACGCGAACGGACGGGCATGCAGATCGTAGCTTCGCCGTCGAACGCCGTCTCGATGCGCGCGCCGCCTTCGCCCACTGCGATGGAGTCGGCGCCGCTCAGGTAGTTCGTGAGCGAACCTATTCCGTCCGCGCCGATGCCCGTGAGGCGCAGCCGCGCCCCGTCCAGGACAAGCGACCCTATGCCGCCAAAGTTCTCCGTGCGCGAGAACGGGACGGATCTGACGCTCGCCGGAATCGCCAGAACGCCGTTCGTGCGCACGCCGCCGCCGACATAGACGAAATCGTTGCGCTTGTTCCAGTCGCTCATGAAGCAGAGTCTCTGCGTCACTGACGCCGAACCGCCCGTGACCTTCAGCTTTGCGCCGCGCCCTGTGCCGTTCCAGCCGCTGGTGGACGTAGCCTGCCCGAACGCCAGATGCCCCAGCGTGGCCTCTCCGCCGTTCACCTGCAGCTCCATCGGCCCACGATACCCGAAGTTGAGCCAGGATCCCAAAGAGGCGTCGAATGTTCCGCCGTTCAACACATAGACCATCTCGTTCGTGCCCGAGGTCTCGTGCAAATTGCTGTTGCCGTTGCCGTGGATGATGCGCACGTCACCGCCGTTCTGCTCCACCACAACGGGTGTCGCGGCGTCGCTCCCCTGCCTGAACGCCATCATCTCCGTCCAGAGCTGCGCGCCGTCGTCGATCGTCACGTGTACCGGCTCCGTCCCGCCGCCGAACTGCAGACAGCTCTCGTGCGTCGTCATGATGTACCACCTGGAGCCCGAGGCGAAGCGGAAGCGTCCACCCTTGAAATAGACATCGCGATAGACGGCGTCGCCCCAGGTGGGCGCCAAATAGTCGCCGCCAAGTATCATCTCCGCGTCGTCGCGGGAATACAGGGAAAGCGGAGAACCGCCTCTGGGCTCGATACGGCCGCCAAGCGTGAGGGATCCGCCCCCTTCGTCAAGACGCAGCGTGGTGGCGGCCGAATAGTGCAGATTGTCCAGCGACGCCGCGCCCGCTCCCTGATAGACCAGCTCCTGCCCGGTGAACATCCTGTCGCCGACGTCGATGGACGAACTGAACGTGAACGTCGTGGGAGACTCGGTGGACGGGTCCGTGAATGTTCCGCCCTTCACCACAACGTCGGGATGGGCGGAGGAGGAGATCGAGACCGCGCCTTCGCCGTCGAGGACGAGCGTCCCCGCGCCTGTGAGGCTGCCGGTGAACGCGAGAGACGCGCCGGAAGCCACCGTCACGCGCGTCGCGGCGGTGATCTGAAGATCGTCGGCGATCGTCTGGTCGCCGGAGTTCACGGTTATGGCGCGCACGTTCCCGCCGCCGTCGCGGTCAATCACAAGCGCGGGCGCGGCGGCAGCGTCGCCGGAGATCGTGAGGGACACTACGCCGTTCGCCGCCGTGAATGAATACGTCTTGCCGTAGACAGGATTGGCCACGGAGAGATCGTCCGCAGAGCCGACGAGCGTGCCGGAGTAGGCGGCGAGCGTATATGTGCCGTTGTCGGAGAACGTAGTCGAGCCGTCTGCGGCGGACACGAGACGGAACGCGAAGCGGCCTGAGACGTCCAGATCGCCGAGCGAAAGCGTCTGCAGGCTTGAGGCGTCGGCCACGGCCAGCGTCACTTCGCCGCCGGTCGAGGCGAGAGACGAGAACGAGAGAGCGCCCGCCGTGGTGAACGCCGGCTTAAACGACGCGCCCTCCTTGAGGACGAGCGCCCCGGTGAAGCGCGATGCGGCGTCGTAGGAGGCCGCCGCACCAGCCTCGACGCGCATCAGCGACGACGCAAGAGCTGTCTTGGCGAGGAAGGTACCGTTCGAGACGACGACCGGGCCCGTGAATGTCGCGGACGACGGCTCGAACGTGAGCGTGCCGAGGCCGGACTTCACGAAGCCACCGTCGGTCTCGCCCGCCTCAAGCTCCGGGCTCGGCTCGAGCGCCACGATGTTCCAGGTCACGTCCCTGCCGTTCGTGTCGAAGATAGCTGGATTAGAGAGAATGTACGCGTCGAGGTACTGCGGCGTGGATGAGTCGGAGGTGACGAAGAATGTTGTCGTTGCCGCACCCGCCCTGATTCCGCCGCCGTCGAACTTCAAGCTGGAACGATACTCCGCGCCTGCGTTCTGACCGTTTTTCATCTTCATGTAGCCCACTTCGGCGAATCCGCCGTTCTTGAAGAGGATGAAGTTGTCGTAGTCCCTGCCGGTCTGAGTCTTGTAGTAGCCCACCGCGGTGGCGTTCGCGAATCCGTGGCCCACCCATAGCGTCCCGTCGCCCTTATCCCCGTTCCGGTAGATGCCGCCGTCTATTATGTACTGCCCGCATCCATTCTCGGAAACGCCGCTGTTGAGGCCGTTGGCGCGGCTCAGCACAAGCCCGCCCTTCTCGATGGTGAGGATCGCAAGGCCGTTGTTGGCGAAACGGAAGTACGATCCAGTCTCGAATATGCCGCCGTCGCGCACGTAGATGCGCGTGGTGCTCTTGACCTCCTGCGCAATGATGAGCGCCCCGGTGGAGTAGAAGCGCCCGCCCTTGCACACCTCGACCGTGGCGTTGCGGAACTGCGTCGAATATGTCTGCTTGGACTGCAGGTGGAAGGTGCCGCCGTTCGTGATCACAAGCGATCCACCGGTCTGGCACCAGTAAGGCACATCCACGAAGGACGCGACAATGAGCCTTCCCGCGCCCGACAGCCTATTCTGGTAGTCGACCGCCACGGACGGCGCCCGCGTGAACTTCATGCCTCCTGCGATCACGATCTCGGCGTCCGTCTGGGGGCTGAAGTTGAAGTAGGAGTTCGTGACGCTTCCCTCGGTTATCATCTTGTTGAACACGAACTTCCGCCCGCTGTGCACGGTGATCTCGCGCGTCCCCTTTGGAGCGGTCTCGCAGATGATCGGGCAGTTGAACGTGAAGAGCGTCCCCAGGCTGCTGTTGTCGGAGATCTGCGTGCGCACGACGATGGGATCGCCTTCGAGCACCGTGTTCTGGCACGAGCCGCGGAACTTGAGCGAGTTCACCGGCAGCGGGCCGATGTCGTTCATGATGGTGGCCGGGCCAAGGTCCAGCGTGATGTTGTCCGCCACGGCGGCGGACGGCGCCGCTCCGCCGGTCCAGTTACCTGCCGTGGACATGAGTCCGTCGCCGGCGGCGCCGTTCCAGATGAAATCCGCGCGCGCCGTGAATGCCGCGGCCGCAGCCGCGAGAAGCAGCGCAGCCGCGCCGAATGAATGTCTCGTTCTGATGTGCTTCATGGACTTTATTCCCCTTCCGTTACAACCACAGTTTCGATTCCGAGCGCACGGCCCAGCTTCTTCAGCTCCGCCGCGTGGTGGCCGACGCCGAGCGCGAAGTGGTGCGTGGGGCCCTCAAGCGACCAGCGGCGCAAGAACGTGCGCACGTCCGGCTTGAAGAGCCCGTGCGTGTTCGTGTTTCCGGTGGGCGGTATGGGGCCGGCGAGCGACTCGCCCTCCGCCACCACAAACTTGAACGTGCCGTCCGCCTTGAGGCCGAGCGACATCATCGTGATCGGCCCCTCCTTGATGTTGAACTCCACACCGGCGCCGCTTCCCGGTTTGCCGTGGTACTTCTTCAGCGAGCGCAGGACGGGCTTCCTCGCCGCGATGTTGAGGTGGTGCGGACCGTCGTGGCCGACCAGCACCGTGCCGCGTTCGAAGTCGATCGGATGGAACTCAGCGAAGCTGCCGCCGATGTCAAGACGGTCGAATATCATCATGGCGACGCAGTTCTTGAGGTCGAACTCGCCGCACATCGGGAAACCCGCCGCCGTAAGGAGAGAGTTGCCCACGATGAAGTTGGTCACGAGCTCACGCGTCATGGAACCGGCCTCTCCCTCGTAGTAGTAGGCGAAGCCGTCGAGACTGCGCTTCTCGATGAACTTCTCGAGCGCCACGGCCGCCTTCGCCGCCACGTCGAGATCGTGCGCCGTAAGCTTCTCCGTCCAGGGGTCGCTCACTGGGTCGGGCGTGTCGAAGAAGTCTAGTATGCGCTTTTTCATCGCCTCCACGCTTCCGAGATCTGGGCTGCGGTAGAACGGAAGGATCTCATCGGGCTCGCAGAGCGCCACATGGCAGCCAAACGTGCGGCACACGGCGGTGGGGTCAACCTGCATGTCGTACATGGCCTCCAGGACGTGGCCCATGAGGCCGATGCGCGCGCGGCGCAGGTCGTGCAGCACGTGCGCGACGGCGCACCACTGGCGCACCTCCTCGGCGGCCTTCGCGTCGCCTTCCAGCTGGCCGATGATGACGTCCGCGACCGGCCGCCCGTAGCGGATCGCCACGCCGGTGAACTCGGGCACCGAACAGAGGTCATCGTTGTAGAGCTGCTTGTAGATCGTGGCATGCTCGTAGTCGAGGCGGGCGTCGGGCTGGAGGGCGACGAGAACGATCGGGCACTTCAGCTCGCGTACGAACGGCGCGAAGGTGGAGCTGGTGGCGTACGTCACCATGTCCACGAAGAGAAGGTCGAGGTCGGCGGCCTTCATGGCCGGAACGACGGAGGCGGCCTTCTGGGGACTGTCGGAGATGCCGAACGAAGTCACCTTCACCTGGTGCGACTCAAGGCGCCGCGTGAACACGCGCTCCTTCTTCTGCATGTCCTCGTAGAGCCCGGGGCACTGCTTCCAGTACGTGTCCAGGCCCACGGACACCACGCCAACGTTCGCCGTCAGGGGCTTGCGCCGCTCGATGCGCGGCATGTCGGCAGGCGCCGCCGCGCAGAGCAGCGCCGCCAAAGTGAGAGCAAGCTTCTTTGCCATATTCAGTATTCCTTTGTTTTTGACGGTTAAATGATACCATACATCAGGCCATTGACGCAACACCCAAGGTCAAAAAACCTTTTTCTCACCCTTGCGCGCAGAGCGCATTTCTGCTACACTTATCACTACTGCGCCGCGATTCCCGCAGCGCCGGTCCGATTTGACGAACAACCAAAAGAAAGGCTACAAGAAATGGACACAAACAGACGCGAATTCCTCAAGAGCGCCATCTGGATGGGCGCCGCCGCCGCCACAGTAGGCTGCACCAGCGGTAAGGCTAAGACATGCGGCGCTGCAGGCGCTTCTGGTTCTGCTGGCGCAGCCGGCGCCTGCGGGGCAGCCGCAGCGCCCGGAGCCGCCGGATCCATGATGGGCTGGGCCGACAAGCCCTTCAAGGAGCTCCGCGTGGGCGTTGTGGGCCTCGGCCGCGGCTCGCTCGGCCTCGACCTCGGCAAGATCCCCGGCGTGAAGATCACCGCCATCTGCGACATCACCCAGGCCCGCATCGACCGCGCCCTCAAGCGCTGCGCCGACAGGAAGTACCCCACGCCCAAGATATTCACCGGTAGCCCCGAGGCGTGGAAGAAGATGTGCGACTGGGACCAGGTGGACCTCGTGTACAACGGCACGCCCTGGGAGCTCCACGCCCCCATCGCCCTCTACGCGATGGAGCACGGCAAGCACGTGGTGATCGAAGTGCCGAGCGCGCTCACCATGGAACAGTGCTGGGCGCTCGTCAAGACGTCCGAGAAGACGCGCCGCCACTGCATGCAGCTCGAGAACTGCTGCTACGGCGAGACCGAGATGCTCGCCCTCAACATGTGCCGCCAGGGCCTCTTCGGCACGCTCGTCCACGGCGAGGGCGCCTACATCCACGACCTGCGCACCTACTGCTACGGCAAGTTCGACCCCGCCACCGGCTCCGGCGGCTACTGGGACTACTGGCGCCTCAGGTACAACGCCGCCCACGGCGGCAACCAGTACCCCACCCACGGCCTCGGCCCCATCTGCATCGACATGGACATCAACCGCGGCGACAACTTCGACTATCTCGTCTCCGTCGACTCCATGCAGGCCGGCTTCCAGGAACTCGGCCGCGGCAAGTTCGGCCCCGACTCCTGGCAGGGGAATCTCAAGGTCAAGATGGCCGACATGAACACCACCATCATCAAGACCAAGCTCGGCCGCACCATCATGGTCCAGCACAATGTCACCGGGCCGCGCCCCTACAGCCGCATCAACCTCATCTCCGGCACCAAGGGCATCCTCCAGGACTACCCCCTCAGGATCGCCCTCGAGACCGAACTCGGCAAGGGCGCCCACTCCTACAACGACAAGGCCACCGCCGAGCTCCGCGAAAAGTACAAGCATCCGCTCTGGAAGACCGCCGGCGAATGCGCCAAGATCCACGGCGGACACGGCGGCATGGACTTCCTCATGCTCCTGCGCCTCGCCTGGTGCCTCCAGATGGGTCTGCCGCTCGACATGAACGTGTACGACCTCGCCGCCTGGTGCTCGCTCAACGAGCTCACCGAACGCTCCGCCGACAACCGCGGACGCTCGATCGACGTCCCCGATTTCACCGGCGGCGCCTGGCGCACGCAGAAGCCCTGGGGCTTCGACGACGTCGACCTCAAGAAGATGGGCCTCAACCTCAAGGTCTGAGCCCGTCCCTCCGCGCGCAGCGCATGACAGACGACGACAGACTCGGCGGCTTCACGCCGCTGCGCGCGACGAAATTCTACATTCCGCTGCTGCTGCAGGCTTTCTCGCAGTCGCTCACATACCCCCTTGTCGCCGCGATCGTCACGCACGGCCCCTGGGGCGTCGATACGCTCACGCCCTTCGCCCAGGGCCAGACCCTCATGTTCATGATCGGGTCGCTGAGCGGAGGAATTCTGACGACAGGGATGGTCTATGCCCGCAACCGTACGGGCTACGAGACGTTCAAACGCCTCAACGCCGCCTTCATGGCGGTGCTGCTGTCCATCCAGATGCTCGCCGCGTTCCCGGGCGTGGGCGGGTGGATATTCACAACCCTCCTCGGCCTGCCAGAGCACATGGTTGGCGTGGCGCGGCAGACGCTTCTCTGGGGCGCGATCATGCACGGGGGCTTCTTTCTGCGCAACGTCCCCCTGGTCGCCCTTCTAAACGCGCGTGCCAGCTTCGAGGCAAACGCCGCCACGTTCGTGCGCATCGTCGTGACCGCCGCCTGCACGCCCCTCTTCATCTCGCTGGGATGGACAGGCGCCGCATGGGGCCTCGTCGCGATGACCGTCGGATGCTTCATTGAGCTCGCCCTGTCCTGGTGGTTTGCACGTCCGCACGTCCGCGCGCTCAAGGCCGAGGGGGAGCACGCCTCCTCGTTGAAACAATTCGCCTTCACAATGCCGCTCTCGCTCGGCGCATTCATGCTCGCCTCCGCCCCGTTCATGGTTGCGGCGTTCGTGGGACGCAGCGCGGGCGGCGTCTCCATGGTGGCAATACACTACGTGACGATGGGCCTCGCCGCGCCCGTCTGCTTCGGCGCGCTCAGGATGCAGACGGTCGCGATCCAGTTCCCCCCTGAATACGACGGCGACGTCCGCGTGAAACGCTACGCCGCGTACGCGGGCCTCGTCCTGGGGATACTCCCCCTTCTAGTCGCCATCCCCGCCTTGAGCAGATGGTATTTTGGAGTGGTCCAGAACATGCACGGCGACGGCCTCGTGCGCGCGCAGATTGTGATCGCGCTCTACTCGCTCTGGCCGATAGTGCAGAGCCTGCGCGGACACGCCGAAGGCATTGCCGCGTGGCGCCGCCGCCCGAACGTCGTCCTCGTCAGCCAGGTCGTCTATCTCGCGTCTCTCTCCGCCGCGCTCGCCGCCACTTTGGCGGCGGGACTCCCCGGCTGGCTGATGGGCGTCACTTCGATAATGGCGGCGTCACTCGCCGCCCTCGGCGCCCTGCGGATTCTTCTTCGCTGATCTGCGCCTGAACGAGCCGTTCTGCACGGCGGAGACCACCTGTCCCTCTGGCGGCAGATCGGCGCGCGACTTGCCAAGCGCGGCAAGGACCTTGTCCGTTGTCTGGAAATGCGCCTTGCAGTGGTCCATCAGCCATTCCGGCCCGTGCCTGCGCACCATGTCCTCCGCCACCTGCCGCACGCGCGGATCGGACGCACCCTTCGGGACCACCCCAAGCGGCACCTCCGCCGAAGGATCCACGTCCTTCGCCATGTCGCACAGCGAACGAAGGAACAACTCGCGCGCCACGACGGACGCAGCGGCCACCGCTATGTCGTCCTCGGCCCTGTGCCTCTGCTCCACCTCGATCGTCCTGCCGCGCTCCTTCAGCGCGCGCCTTATCACCGCCTCAGTCGGCGCAAACTGGTCGATCACCACGCGCCTGCAGCCGGGCTGCTTTTCAAGAAGATCCTCCACGCACGTTCCATGCGCCCACGCGAGAAGGCGATTGATGTTCTGTATCTTCGCGTAGAGGCGGTTGTACGCGGCGGGGCCGATCTTCACGAACGAAAAACCGTCCCTGCCCAGAAGGCGGCGTATCTGCGAGCCGACGGACAGCACGGCCGCATCCGTCATCTGCTTGCAGTCCTTAACGCCCATCTCGCGCAGCGCCTTCGCCGAGGCTTCGTCCACGTGGCAGCACGCCACGACAAGCGGGCCGAAGTAGTCGCCCTTGCCCGACTCGTCGCCGCCGCCGTGAGGAGCGCTTCTGAGCGGATCAACCACGTCCTCGTACCCCAGCGTCGCCTGGAGGAGGACGTTAGGCTCCAGGAAGAACTCCACGAAGTCCCGCGCCTTGCCTCCCTGCACGCACAGCTTCCTTCTGCCGTGCTTCTCCTTCTCGTAGAGCGCGCAGTTGAAGCCGTCGCCCTCGACTGCCACGAGCGAATACGGCACCTGGCGCGGCCTGTAGTTGCCCACGGCCAGCATCGCCAGCAGCCGCTCCTGCTGCGCGGCGTCAAGTTCGTAGGTGAATGTCGTCTTCTGCTCGGGCATCAGCCCTCTACAAGCTTGTAGCGCGGAACGAGCGTCTTCATGATGCACCACGCGACGAGATACGCCACCGCGCAGCAGCAGAACACGATCATGTAGCCGGCGGGTTTGCCCGCGAAGCCGAGGAACGAGAACGCCTGGCCCTGCGCCTCCGCGTAGGTGAAGAGCGAACCCGCGCACTTGTTGATGATGAAGGAACCGACGCCGCCCGCCATCGCGCCCATGCCGGTGACGGAGGCGATGGTGGACTTCGGGAACATGTCGCCCACAGTCGAGAAGATGTTGGCGCTCCACGCCTGGTGCCCGGCGGCTGCGAGTCCAATGAGGATCGCCGGGAACCACACGGAGATGCCCGAGAGCGGCTGCGTGACGAGCGCCGCGAGCGGGAAGAACGCGAAGATGAGCATCGCGCGCATGCGGCACATGTACGGATTGCCGCCGAAGAAGCCCTTCTCGATGAACACCGTCGGAAGCTTGCACCCGTAGATGGAGACCACCGTCACGATCAGATAGAGCGTGAAGATGAGCGCCTGGCCCATTCCGGTGACGGGACCGTGGCCCTGCTCCTTGAAGTACGCCGGCGCCCAGAAGAGGTAGAACCACCACACGCCGTCGGTGAAGAACTTGCCCACGATGAAGCTCCACGTCTGGCGGTACTTGAAGCACTTGAAGAACGGGATCGGTCTCTCGTCGGCCTCGGCCTTGGCTACCGAATCAGCCTTGGCGTCCGAACTGCGTTCGGCCGAATCGTCCTGCTGCACATACTCCAGCTCTGCCTTGTTCACGAACTTGGACTGCTCGGGCTTCGTGTACAGCCACTGCCAGAAGAACATCCAGATGAACCCGGCGCCGCCGATGATGATGAACGCCATCTCCCAGCCGCAGAACTTCGCGAGCGGCGGAATCGTGAGCGGAGCCGCAAGCGCGCCCACCGACGCGCCGGAGTTGAAGATCGACGTGGCGAACGCACGGTCCTTCTTGGGGAAGTACTCGGCCGTCACCTTGATCGCCGCCGGGAAGTTACCCGCCTCGCCGAGCGCCAGCACCGCACGACAGCCGAGGAACAGCCACACGGATACGCCCGCGACAGCGGCGGCCGTGGCGCTGCCGGCCTGGACCGCGCGAAGCGCCTCAACGGAGTTCACGTCGTTCACGAACCAGCACGTCGCCAGTCCGCACGCGGCGTGGAGGCACGCGCCGAGCGACCACACGAAGATCGCCCACAGGTAGCCCTTCTTCGTGCCCATCCAGTCGATGAATTTGCCGGCGAAGAGGCATGCGATCGCGTAGATCAGCGAGAATGACGCCGTGATCGTCCCGTAGTCGGCGTCCGACCAGTGGAACTCCGGACGGATGAAGTCCGGGAACGTCAGGGAGAGTACCTGGCGGTCCAGATAGTTGACGGTGGTCGCGATGAACAGCATCGTGCATATAGTCCACCGGAAACTTGACATTTTCTTTTCGTCGTTCATTTCATTGCCTTTCAGTTTTGGAAATCGGAGGATCATCTGCGCTTTTTCGGCGCGGACGGCTTGAGAAACTCGTTGACGCGCTCCATGGTCTCGGCGCTGAGGATGTGCTCCATGAGGCAGGCGTCCTTGTCGGCGTTCTCCTCGCTGACGCCCAGCTTGAGGAGGAAGGCCTTCAGCACCGTGTGGCGGTCTAGGATCGACGCGGCGAGCTGCGCTCCCTTGTCGGTGAGCTCTATGTCGCCGTAAGGCTCCTGGCGGGCCAGCTCCAGCTTCTTCAACTCGCCGATCGCCTTCACCACGCTAGGCATCTTCACCTTGAGCATGGCGGCCACGTCGCGCACGCGCGCCACGCGGCGTTCGCGGATGAGCACATGGATGGCCTCGAGATAGTCTTCAAGCGACTTCGTCATGTCGCCGCCCCCTCCTCCACGGCGGGAGTCTCCGCGGCCGGCTCTGGCGCCGGCTCCTGCGGGGCGAAACGCGTGGGATTGCGCCGCGCGAACTCGCGGGCGAAGGCGCGGTACGCCTCGGCGCCGCGGCAGGACGGATCGTAGAACACGACAGGCTGGCCGAAGCCGGGTGCCTCGGAGGTGCGCACGTTGCGAGGGATCATCGTCTCGAACACCTTGTCGCCGAAATGCTCGCGGACGTCCGCTATAACATCCTGCGAAAGGCGCGTCGCGGTGTTCACCATCGTCATGAGGATGCCGTTCAGCTCGAGGGCCGGGTTCGCGCCGTTGGCCTTGAGCTGCTCTATGAGGCCCGTCATCACCGAAAGCCCCTCGAGCGCGTAGTACTCGGCCTGCATTGGAACGAGAATGCCGTCGGCCGCGGCGAGTGACGCCGTCATCAGGATGCCGAGGGAGGGAGGGCAGTCGAGAAGTATGTAGTCGAAGACGTTGGCCGCGCGTATGGCCTCCAGCACGTTGCGCACAACGGCGAGGTGGTCGCCGCGCCTGGCGATCTCTATCTCGCATCCTGCGAGGTTGACCTCGGACGGGATAACGTTCAAGTTCTCGTAGGGCGTAGGCTGTATCATGTCGGCGATCTGCGCCTCGCCCATGAGCGCGGGGTAGAGCGACACGCCGTCCTGCGGCTGGAGCCCGAGGCCGCTTGTGGCGTTGGCCTGAGGGTCGAGGTCGATCACCAGCACGGTGCGGTGCAGGCGCGTGAGCGCGGCGGCGAGATTCACCACCGTCGTCGTCTTGCCCACGCCGCCCTTCTGGTTCGCGACGGCTATCACTCGCGTCTTGCGGATGTTTTCCATTTGCGGGTCACCCTCTCCTGACGAGTTTGAAGAATCTGTCCTGATACCTCTCGAAAAGACCGTTGCGGCGCAGGAACGAGCCGAGCTCCTTCACCAGAGACGGGTCCGTCTGCGCCTTCGCGAACGCCTCCTCCACCTCGCCGCGCAAGTGCGCCGGCAGCTGGTCCTCGCTCTCGGCCCTCTTCGCGCGCTCTAACTCGCGGATGTTGTATGGCGCGGAGGCGTTGACCTCCATCCAGAAGAACTTCACCAGGCACACGTCCCAAGGGTCGTCCACGCCCTTTATTACGACGGAGAACGGATCGTCCGCCGCCTTCGCCTCCTCCACCACGCGCTCGAGCACCGCGTCCAGGGAGTCAGTCACGACCTGCTCGCTGAACGCCTCCTGCTTGAGGCTGTAGCCGTACTGGAGAATCCGTATGGAGTCCTCGTGCTCCTTGAGGAACTCGTAGTAGCGGCGCGCCTCCTCTCCGAAGCCGGCCAGCTCGTCCCTGGCATACGCCTCCGGCGTGATAATGGCGGGCTTGTGCGCCTCGAGCCGCCCCTCGCGCACGCGCACCTTGCGGGGATCGTCCAGGAGCTCAGAGACAAGGCGGTAGTTCACGATGGTCTCGCCGAAGGTCTCGAGCGCCCTTTTCGGGGACAGCACGACCTCCGTGTGCATCGCTGCATACCAAAAATCGATTTTTCTCTCTGCTGAAGGCATATGAACATTTTCCGCACTAGGAAACTGCATAGGATTTTAGCAGATATTGCCCCGCAGGGCAAGCGGAATGACGGCAAATCTCCTAAACAACGTCAAACGGCAGACTTATATTCACGCCTGCACGCCGGGGACGTTTTTGGCCTTCAGAAGGAAATAGTTCTTCTTGCCGCTGCGGAGCACGGCCACGCGGCCGTCCACGAGATCGTCGGCGGAGAATACGCGCTTGTCGTCGGCCTTGGAGCCGTTTATCGAAAGACCGCCCTGCTGGGCCATGCGCCGCGCCTCGCCGTTGGACTTGAACATCCCGGCGGCGGCCGCGACGGCGAAAACGGGCTTGCCGACGATGTCGGCGCACGCGACCTCCGCGCTCTTCACATCCTTGAAGATCTCCTCCAGCTCGTCGGCGCTCTTGCCGGAGACGTCTCCGCCGAAGAGCGTCTGCGTGGCGCCAAGCGCCGTCTTCAGTCCGGCATCTCCGTGCACGAGCAGCGTCAGCTCCTCGGCGAGCGCCTTTTGCGGTATGCGTGCCTCTGGGTTGGCCTTCATCTGCGCCTCGAGGGACGCGATCTCGTCGAGCGGCTTCAGCGAGAACACCTTCAGGTAGCGGATCACGTCCTCGTCGGCGGAGCGCAGGAAGAACTGGTACCAGTCATAGATGGACGTCTTCTCGGCGCTCATGAACATGGCGTTGCCCTCGCTTTTGCCGAACTTGCGCCCGGAGCCGTCGAGGAGGAGAGGGAAGGTGAGCCCGAAGGCGGTCTTGCCGCGCATCTTGTGGACGAGGTCGGTGCCGGCTGTGATGTTGCCCCACTGGTCGGCGCCGCCCACCTCCATCGTGCAACCGTAGTTGTCGAAAAGATGCAGGAAGTCGTTGCCCTGGAGGATCTGGTAGCTGAACTCGGTGAAGGTGAGCGCGCCCTCGCTGGCCTCGAGGCGCTTCTTCACGCTCTCCTTGGCGAGCATCTGCGGCACGCGGAAGTTGATCGCGACGTCGCGCAGGAAGGCTATGGCGGATAGGCCGGAGTACCAGTCGTAGTTGTCCACCATCACGGCGGCGTTCGGACCGTCGAAGTCGAGTATGCGGCCGAGGTTCTCACGTATGCCCTTCTTGTTCTCGGCCACCTGCTCGAGCGTGAGCATGTTGCGCTCCGCGCTCTTGCCGGATGGGTCGCCTATGAGGCCTGTGGCGCCGCCAACGAGGGCGATCACCTTGTGTCCCGCGAGCTGGAGGCGGCGGAGCATCATGATCGACACGAGGTTCCCGGCCTGGAGAGAAGAAGCTGACGGGTCGAAACCGCAGTATATCGTCTGCGGCGTCTCCAGCATCTTGGCGATCTCCGGGTCCGTCACGGCCTCGACGAGTCCGCGCGCCTGAAACTCTTCAAACAAAGTCATTTCCATTCTCCAATCTGTCAGGTTTCGTCTTTTATTTCCTCACGCGCCAGCGCGTGCCCATAAGGCATGTCTTCTCGCCCTTCTTCTCGGCCTGGTAGTAGATGGTGAGGATGTCGCCGCCGGGGAGCTGCACGGACGCGGGATAGCCGAGGTCGCCGTTCCAGTGCCCGGCGATTCTTATCTCGTTCTTGACGTCCCATGTGCGGCCCTGATCGTCGCTGAGGCAGCCGAACTCGCCGCAGTCGCGCCAGCGGCGGCCGTACACGGTCAAGAGCTTGCCGTCCTGCAGGCGGATGAGATGCGGGGGATAGCCGTCGATGACTACCGCCTTGGCGAGCGTCCACGTCCTGCCGCCGTCGGAGCTTTCGCTCTGCAGCGAACCGCGCCCTTCCTTCGCCTCGTAGCGGATCTGCACCACCAGGCGTCCGTCGAGCGTCTCCACGCAGTGAGGTTCGTGGCACTCACGCAGAATGTTCACCTTGGCGTCAAACGGAACCTCGCCTATCACCTTCCAGAAGCGTCCGCCGTCCGAGGACTCCGCCGCCACGACCTTGCCGATCTTCTCGCCGAGGTTCTTGTGGTCGGCGTCGCCGCTCTTGCCGAGGTAGAGGAGACGTCCGTCCTTGAGCTGGATCGGCCCGTGGGGGGCGGAGCAGGGAGTGCGCACAGGGGCGTCCCACGTCCTGCCGAAGTCGGTCGAACGCCGCGTGAACGCGCCGAGCTGGGCCTCGACGTCCGCTGGCTGCAGCTTCTCGTCGTGAAGCCACCAGTAGAAGCGCATCGAGCCTGGGGCGAGCTTGGAGCGGTCGCGTATCTGGTGGCGGTAGTGGATGGAGGTGAACCAGGCCATCAACAGCGAACCGTCCTGCAGCTGGACGATGCCGGCATCTCGGTCGTCGAGGATGGTGTTGCAGATGTTCACTGGCGCACTCCACGTCTCGCCGCCGTCGGAGCTTCTCACGAGCTGGACCTTGCCGAACGGGCACACATGCTCGTCGCGGTCGCCCGAGAACACGCACATGAGTTCGCCGTTCTTTGCGAGGCAGATGGTGGGCCAGCCGATGTAACGGCCGGGCTCCTTGCAGAGCGGACGCGTCCACAGCAGCTCGGCGCGCTCCTGCACGCGGGGCGCTCCGCATATCTCGGCCGGCGGATCCGCGAAAAGCGCGCCAACGCATAGAAGCGCAGCGAATATCGTCGTTCTCATTCTGTTCTTCCTCTCATGATGGTCTTTTACCTCTTCAACGCAAAAGACAATAAAGGTATTATATCCTTATCATGCCCGATTTGCCAGTGCAAAACAACAAAAGAGTCAGACGGGGGCGCATCTGCGTAATTCACCCGAGCTGTGCCGCTGCGATCATGCGGCAGGGCGGTAGAGGTACTTGATTTCGTCGTTCGTGTACCAGACGTATGCTTCAAGGAAGGACGCGAAGCCGCCCTTTG